>Ga0209121_10005283_pt1 | contig 11750 bp, 9 predicted proteins | sample Cruoilmetagenom3_FD_187292 | JGI IMG/M metagenome (GOLD analysis project Ga0209121, IMG submission 187292) | Oil polluted marine microbial communities from Coal Oil Point, Santa Barbara, California, USA - Sample 3 (SPAdes) (version 2) | ecosystem: Environmental > Aquatic > Marine > Oil seeps ...
GGCATGACCTGATTGCCTGCCATGTGGTGCAGGATCCGAACGGGCAGGTGGCCGGGTTCCAGTGGATCGGGCACAACCCCGACCTGCCGGCTGATTGCGCCGACATTGCCACGTTTACCCGCCGCGACCCGCCCTTGCGCGGGGCCGGGCGGGCGTTGTTTGCCACGACCTGCCATCTTGCACGGGCAGCGGGGTACAGGCAGATCAACGCGACCATCCGTGCCGACAATGTGCCGGGGCTGGGTTATTACGCAAAGATGGGGTTTGTCGATCACGCGGTAGCGCGGGCAGTGCCTTTGCGCGACGGCACGCCGGTCGACCGGATTTCAAGGCGCTACGTATTGAAATAACCGGGCGGTTCAGCCCAGCTCTTGCCATTCTCCACTGGCCAGCCCGTCAAGGCTCCAGTCGCCGATGCGCCAGCGGATCAGCCGCAGGGTCGGGTGGCCAAGGGCTGCCGTCATGCGCCGGACCTGTCGGTTGCGGCCCTCGGTTATGATCAGCTCGATCCAGGTGTCGGGTACGGATTTGCGCAGACGGATCGGTGGTGTGCGCGGCCAAAGGCCGGGCGGTTCGGCAATCCGGCGTGCTTTGGCCGGGCGGGTTGGGCCGTCCTTGAGGGTTATGCCGTTGCGCCAGGCTTGCAGCGCATCCTCGCCGGGCGTGCCTTCAACCTGCACCAGATAGGTTTTCTCCATCTTGTGACGCGGATCACTTATGCGGGCCTGTAGCTTGCCATCGTCGGTCAGCAGCATCAGCCCCTCGCTGTCCCGGTCCAGCCGTCCGGCGGGATAAACCTTTGGCACGTCGATGAAATCCGACAGGGTCGGGCGCGGACTGCCGGTTGTGCCCCGGTCGGTGAACTGAGGCAGTACGCCAAATGGTTTGTTGAAACGGATCAGGCGGGTCATGTCCGGCCTCATACGTCAAAGGCCATGGGGGCCGCAACCGGAACAGCAAGCGCCGGCAAATCCAGCCGCCCGAGATATAGTGCAAACAGAGGGCTTGCCAGCGGAAAACCACGATATATAGTCAGGTCAAATTCGCTGTGGAGAAATCTATGGATGCCGATTTCAGAGTGGAGTTTGTACGCGAACCGGGCGCTCTCAAGCAGCACCCGGCCTTGGTGCTGAACGCCGATTACCGGCCATTGTCCTACTATCCCTTGTCGCTCTGGTCCTGGCAGGAAGCGGTCAAAGCGGCCTGGCTGGAGCGGGTGGATATCGTTGCGGAATATGATGCTGTGGTGCGAAGTCCCAGTACCGAGATCAGAATTCCCTCGGTGGTGGTTCTGAAAGATTTTGTCAAACCTCAAAAGCGCGTGGCCTTCACGCGCTTTAATTTGTTTCTGAGGGATGAATTCTGCTGCCAGTATTGCGGGGCCAGGGGGGATCTGACCTTTGACCACGTGGTGCCGCGCGCCACCGGTGGCGTGACCAGTTGGCAAAACGTTGTGGCGGCGTGTTCGCCCTGCAACCTGCGCAAGGGGTCCAAAAGCCTGCACCGCACCAACCTGTCCCTACGCCGCCCGCCGCGCCAGCCGGGCGCGGAAGAGCTGCGCAATATGGGGCGCAGGTTCCCGCCGAACCACCTGCATGATAGCTGGATGGATTTCCTTTACTGGGACGCCGAACTCGAGGCGTAGCGCCGCGCTTTTCCAATAGGGCAGCTTCTGGATCCAAATGTCAGATTCTTGCGTGCCCACGCTTTGGAGCAAGCCCTTCTGACTTCCAGCCGGACCCGCTTCAGCGCCAGTTGCCTGCGATCTGCAAGCGCCATTGGGGGGGCGGTTTTGCGGCCTACCCCCGTGCCCGTGCCGCCAGCACCCACAGAACCGTCAGACCTGCCGAGGCGATGGCATTCCAGCTGGCCATGGACAGGGTGAACATCTCCCATGGCACTTCGTCACAGCGCACCAGCGGCGCGGCCATGATCCGGGCCATCAGGTCTTCGGTGGACAAGCCGCCAATCGGGCCGGAGGTGCAGGAATTCGGGCCTTCCCACCAACCGCGCTCGACCCCGGTGTGATAGGCTCCGATGGCGGCCGTACACAGGGCTGCCAACGCGCCCAGCAGGGGCAGGGCGCGGCCCGGCACAATCAGGGCGACCAGGCCGATCAGAACCGCAGCCGCATGCGGCCAGCGTTGCCACAGGCACAGTTTGCACGGCGGCATATCACCCAGATGCTGAAAGCCGAATGCCCCCAGCAGCAGGGCCAGGGAACCGCCGCCGGCCAGAAAGATCAGGGTGGACCGGTTTGTCATAAGTATTTCACCAACAGAAAGCCGCCGATCAGCAGCGTGAAGAAAAGGGTGAACACAAGGCTTAGCTGTTGTTCGATGAATTCGCGGATCGGTGCGCCAAACACCCGTAACAGCACCGCAACAATGTAGAACCGCAGCGCGCGGGCCAGAATCGAGGTGGCAATGAACGTGGCCAGCGGCATCCCGGTCCAGCCCGACATGATGGTGATGACCTTGAAGGGGAACGGCGTTATCCCCGCCACCAGCACCGCCCAGAAGCCGAAGTCATTGAACCTTGTGTTGAAGGCATCCATCGCCTCGCCCTTGCCCATTGCCGCAAGGATCGGCTGGCCGATGCTGTCATAGGCCAGCGCGCCGATGGCATAGCCCAGCAGGCCGCCCAGGATGGATGCGGCCAGTGCTACGCCGGCAATCGCCCAGGCGCGCTGCGGTCGGGCCAGGATCATCGGGATCATCAGCACATCGGGCGGAATTGGAAACACCGACGCCTCGACAAACGCCACCAGCGCCAGCCACCAGATCGCTTGCGGATGGTCGGCCAGGGCCATGGTCCGGTTATAGGTGCGTTTCAGCATCTTTCGTATCGGCTTTCGCGAGGGGCCTGCATGGCGCTGTTGCTTCAGGTCGGGAAGACCACGCACGGCACGTGTGGTCAACTGGCAAGCGTAAAATCTTGCATCATGCGGTTTGGCTCTGGACCTCTGGGTGCGGCGCGGCTAAATCAGGGTCCGAGGCCCAAGTGGCGGAATGGTAGACGCAGGGGATTCAAAATCCCCCGCCTTCACGGGCGTGCCGGTTCGAGTCCGGCCTTGGGTACCAGCCTCACGATTTATCCCGAAAAACTGACCTGGGTGCGATTCGGGTACCGGCGGATGCATTCGTGCCGCAATTGCCGTTGATTCGAGCGATTTTGTGTTCAACTATCCTTGTCCCAATTACCAATCTCCTGGCATATCCGGTATTGTTTCCTGATCACGAACCAAGCTGGGCGCAAATGTGGCAGCCCGTGCCACAATTGCAGCGGCTCCGACGGCTGAATCCTTGTTTCGTACCTGGAAACAATCTTTGACCGAAACAGGCGCTTTTGGCTGTAGCAAGGGCCGGATCGGCGGATCTCACCCCAAATCGGCAGTGTTTTTCGAAACAATACCTCGCTGTTGGGCGAAAATTATCTTTTGAACCGGCCTGCAAGGCAGGGAAACGGGAGAGATGCCTAAAATTTCCGGCAATTTCTTGCTTTGAGGGTTCGGGGGGCTTGGGTATTCAGAGATTGCCCAACTGGGGGGCGATGTTTGCAGGTCACGGGGGCGACCGCACAGAATGCATCGGGATGATGCTACGAAGATGCGTGTTCGCACGGTGAAATGTCGCAGAGCGAAAGCTGGCGGCAAGTAACCAGGGAAACTGCACTTGTGCCGCTTGGGCACGGGGGCTCTATCCGCTGTGCCGTTCGCCCTTCGTGAGGTCTTGCCTCGTCCCGAAAAGAACACTGTGCGTGTCGTCGCGGCTGGGAACATTGCTGGTTCGGTATTGGGGTTTTTTGCTGGATTCGGCTGCGTGATGGCAGTCGGATGCCAATTTGGAGAGTAAGATGGCGCAAAGTTTTGACAACACCTATTCAGCGGATCTGGTTGGTCTTTGGGACTTTTTGCCCTGTTTTGAGAACAAAGATACCGGGTTGGACGACGGTATCGCCCAGAACGGAACCCCGGTTGAAGGCGCGCAGACGGATGCGGGCTGGTTGATGACGGACGGGGTCAACGACCGGTTCGACATATGCGGCGAGGACGACCCGTTTGACCTTTCTGAAGGGACGATCATCACCGAGTTCAAGCAGCATTGCCCAATGGGAACGCAACCCAACACAGTCATCAGCCGCGGCGTTGCCGATCAGGCCGAAACCGATGGGTTCTTTGAAATCCGCGTCACCGCCGATGGTGCGGTCGAGGCGTTTCATGTCAGCGATTGCCAATCAGAGCTGTTGTCGACCGAGCCTGGGTTCATCGAAAACGATGACGTGATCAAAGTGTCTTATTCCTGGTCCGAAACATCCGGCCCCAAGATGCTGGTAGAGAACGTCACGCAAGGCACCAGCGTTGAACTGGCCGGCTCCACTGTTGGCATGAGCATGGACATCAACACCCATGGCGACCAGAATTTCATCATTTCGGCGCAGGAATCCTCGGATGACAGCTTTGGCCAGCATTTCAACGGGTCGGTTGATTATCTGGCGGTTCTTGACCAGCCGGTGATCGGCACCGAATCCGAATCCGGCGATGGTATCGTTCAGGGCACCGGCGGGGACGATCTGATCGACCTGGCCTATACCGGCGATCCCGATGGTGACATGATCGACGCCGGCGATGCGATCCTGCCGGGCGAAGGCCCCGACGACGATATCGTTGACGCTGGCGCGGGCGATGATGTGGTCAAGGCCGGGCTTGGCGATGACGATGTCTATGCCGGCAGCGGGGCAGACAGGGTTTATGGCGGTTCCGGCGATGACGTGATTTACGGTGAGGGCGGGGACGACTCCCTCTCTGGCGGCGACGGATCCGATACAGTCGATGGCGGCGATGGCGACGATGTCATTGTCACCGGCAGCCTGGCCGCCTCGAACCTGCCCGATCTGGGCTTTCCCAGCTATCTTGGCCTGCCTGCGGTTCCGGCCGATCCGGATGTCTTTGACGACCGCGACGTGGTTGACGGCGGTGCCGGCGATGATCTGATCCTTACGGGCGACGATGTGGACCTGATTTCCGGCGGGTCCGGGAATGACACCATTCACGGCGGGCTTGATGCCGACATCATTGATGGTGGCACGGATGATGACCGTATTATCGGCGGCGAAGGTTCTGATGTCATTTTGGGCGGGGCCGGGGATGACACGATCTATGGCGGGCTGGACCCGATATTCCCCGATGTTCTGAATATACCCGACGACGGCTCGGTCGGGCCGGCGGACCCGGTCACCGACAATGGCCGCGATCTGATCGACGGCGGTGATGGCAATGACGTGATCTTTGGTCAGGACGATGATGACACCCTCACCGGTGGTGCCGGTGACGACTTCATCGACGGCGGTATCGACGATGACCTGATTTCCGGTGGCGCGGGGGCCGACACGCTTCTGGGCGGTCAGGACTCCGATGTGTTCACCGGCATCGGCCAGGGCGATTACATCGACGGGGACGAGGATGCCGATGACTCGGATCACGACGTTCTTGACCTGACCGGGGCCGCCGAAGCGACCAATCCGGGCGGCAGTCTGTCCGTGACGCTGGACGCCGGCAACCCGGAAAACGGAGTTGTCACCTTCTTTGACGCCGGCGGAACCGAGACCGGCACGACCGCGTTTTTCAACATCGAACAGATCGTGCCCTGTTTCACCCCCGGCACCCTGATCGCCACCCCGCGTGGCGAGATGCTGGTCGAAGATCTTCAGGTCGGCGACCGGGTGATTACCCGCGACAATGGCATTCAGGACATCCGCTGGGTTGGCGCGCGCGAACTTACCGGCGCGGATCTGGCCGCTGCCGAGCATCTGAGCCCAATCCTGATCCGTCAGGGCGCGTTGGGCAACGACCTGCCAGAGCGCGACATGATGGTCAGCCCCAACCACCGGGTGCTGGTGGCCAACGACAAGACGGCGCTTTATTTCGAAGACCGTGAAGTGTTGGTTGCGGCCAAGCATCTGACCGGGCTTGAGGGGATTGACCGGGTGGAGGTGTCTGGTGTCACCTATATCCACTTCATGTTCGCCCAGCACGAAGTTGTGCTGTCGGACGGGGCCTGGACCGAGAGTTTCCAGCCCGGCGATCTGTCGCTGGATGGCATCGGTAATGCGCAACGCCTTGAAATTCTTGAGCTGTTTCCAGAGTTGGACACCAGCGAGGGGATTGCCGCTTATAGTTCAGCACGCCGGTCGCTGAAGAGACACGAAGCCCGGCTGCTGATGTAGGCTGACCGAGGTTTCTTTCCCCGAATATGCAGTATTTGCGCGCGACTCGGGGCGCGCCGAAGCAAAGGCGGGTCAGAATTCTGGCCCGCCTTTTACGTTTGCGCCGCGCGCCAGATGGCCCAGTCATCGGGCGTGTCAAGATCACACAACGCGCGCGATCCCGCCAGCGCATGCAGGCGCAGCCGCGCCTTGTGGGCCCGGATCACCTGACGCGCGCCCTGATCGCCGGTAACGGTCTGTAATTCTTTGAACAAATCGGCCGGAAAGATCACCGGATGGCCGGGAACCCCGTCCGACGTGGTGGCGCGGATGATGGCACCGGGCGCGGTTTGCGCGCTTTGTGCCAGCGCCTGCAAGTCCCGGGTTTGCAGGTCGGGCATGTCGCCAGGCAGGATCATAACCGCCGGTGTCCGCTTTGGCAGCGCGGCGATTCCGGCGCGAATCGACGCTGCCATGCCACTGGCCCAGTCGGGCACGACAACCGGTGTGGCATTGCCTTCGCGAACCAGGCGCGCGCGCCGGTGGGTCAGGCTGGGCAAGGTCACGAAAACCGGCAGGCCGGTGGCCGTGGCGCGCGCGATGACCCGCGCCAAAAGGGGCATCCCGTTGGCGTCCTGCATCAGCTTGTCAGGCCCGCCCATGCGCGTGGAGGCACCGGCGGCGGGGATCAGGATGGCGATAGTGGTCATGTTTGGCGCTTTTGTCTGTCAGGGTCGCGCGTTTGGCTTGGGCAGGAGCCTCCGGCGGGGATATTTGAAGACCAAAGATGAGCAAAAGGGAAGAGGTTAAAGCGTATTGCGGTTTTTCTGCGCCAGCGTATCACCTTTGCCACCATGGTAGCCACTGTGGCCGCGATTGTGAATGCGATGGCATTCGGTGGTTAAGGTGGTTCATATCAAACGCAAAGCGCTCTAACCCCGCATTCTTGCTCCATTGCCATCGAAAAGAGGGGTTGTGATCAGGGTGGCTGGGCGCTTTTGGCCGAGGATTTCGATTTCGACTTTCAGCCCGTCATTGGCCTGATCGGTTGGAACAAAGCCAAGGGCGATGGATTTTTCTGCGTGGTGCGAATAACCGCCCGAGGTGCAAAAGCCCTGGACCGTGCCGTCGAGCCAGATTGGTTCATAGCCCTGGACATCGGCATCGTTTGCGTCAACCTCAAAGGCGACAAGACGGCGTTTCGGGCCTTGGGCGCGTTCGGCAAGGGCGGCGTCTTTTCCAATGAAATCAGAAGGTTTGGTGAAGGATATAAAGCGGTCCATGCCGGTTTCGGCCGCCGTGTAGTCGGGCGAGAATTCTGACAGCCAGCTGCCGAAGAACTTGTCGAGCCTGAGTGACATCATCGCCCGCATGCCAAAGGGCACCATGCCTTGTGGTTGGCCCGCCTGCCACAGGGTTTGCCAAAGCTGGCGTTGGGCCAGCGGATCGCAGAATATTTCATATCCGAGATCGCCGGTATAGCTGACCCGCTGGACCAGGCAGTCGCTCATGCCGACCACCATGGGCCGTACGTCCATGAACTTCATCTCCGAGATGTTGCTGCGGGTGCAGGCGGCCAGCACGCTGCGCGCCTTTGGTCCGGCGATTTGAAAGCCATTTCGTTTATCGCTTATGTTTTCGATGGTTACGCCGTCTTCCTGATGTTGCAGAAGCCAGCGCATATGCACATTCTGACTGCCGTAAGAGGCGGTAAGCTGAAAGGTGGTTTCGCCCAGGCAGGACACCGTGAAGTCGCCGATCAGCCGCCCCCGGGGCGACAACATCGGCGTCAGGCTGAGCCGGCCCGGTTTGGGGATGCGACCGGCCATGATGTGGTCAAGCCAATCGCGCGCGCGCACACCGGTGATCAGGTATTTGCCGAAATTGTGCAGCTCGTTGATGCCCACGCCACGGCGCACGCCGCGCACCTCGCGCGCCGTGGCGGCAAAGGCGTTTGAACGGCGAAAGGAGGGGATTTCATAGGTTGGCTCATCGCCCGTGGCAAAATAGTTCACCACCTCCAGCCCGTTTTGCTGACCCCAGACCGCGCCCATCCCGGTGAAGATGTCATACATCGGCGTGGTGCGGTTGGGCCGCGCGGCGGGCAGTTCTTCGTTCGGGTAGGACACGGAAAACCGGGTCTGATAGTTCTCGATCACCTTGGGGCGGGTATAGCCGGGGCTGATCCAGTCGCCAAAGCGGGCCACGTCCATCGCCGTCACGTCGCGCTCGGCCTCGCCTTCGATCATCCATTGCGCCAGCATCAGGCCCACGCCGCCGCCCTGGCTGAAACCCGCCATCACGCCACAGGCCGACCAGTAGTTGCGCAGGCCCGGCAAAGGCCCGACCAGAGGGTTGCCATCCGGGGCGAAGGTAAAGGGGCCGTGGATCACCGACTTGACCCCGGCCTGTTCCAGAACCGGAAAGCGTTTATAAGCAAATTCAATGCTTTGTTCGATCTTGTTGAAGTCATCCGGCAAAAGCTCGTGGCCGAAATCCCACGGCGTGCCATCGACCGCCCAGGGCCGGCAGTTCTGTTCGTAAAAGCCGATGCAAAGCCCACGACCTTCCTGGCGCAGATAGCTTTCTCCGGCCGGGTCCATCACATGCGGATGTTCGTGGTCCGCCTCGTAGATCTGGGCGATGTCGTCGGTGACGATGTACTGATGCTCCATCGGGTGCAGCGGCAGATAGACCCCGGCCATCGCCCCGACCTCGCGCGCCCAGAGACCGCCTGCGTTAACCACGTGTTCGGCGTGAATTGTTCCCTTGTCGGTCACCACATCCCAGGTGCCGTCGGCGCGCTGGTTGGTTTCGTTAACCATGCAGTGGGTTTCGATCGTGGCACCGCCCATGCGGGCCGCCTTGGCATAGGCGTGCGTTGTGCCCGAGGGGTCAAGATGCCCGTCCAGAGGGTCGTAAAGTGCGCCGATGATGCCGTCGGTGTTGGTGATGGGCGAGATTTTGCGGACCTCGTCAGGGGTGACAATTTGTGTTTCCAGCCCCATGAACCGGTGTTTTGCGCGTTCCGCCAGCAGCATGTCAAACCGGTCGCTATTGTCGGCCAGGGTGATGCCGCCCACATGGTGCAGCCCGCAGGACATGCCGGTGATTTCCTCCAACTCTTTGTAAAGACGGATGGTATAGCCCTGAAGTGCGGCCATGTTGGTGTCGCCGTTCAGCGTGTGAAAGCCACCCGCCGCGTGCCAAGTACTGCCGCTGGTCAGGTCCGAGCGTTCGATCAGCATCACATCCGACCAGCCCAGTTTAGTAAGGTGGTACAGCACCGAAACGCCGACAACGCCGCCGCCGATGACGGCTACTCTTGTGGTGGTTTGCATGGCGTTCACTCCCTTGGTTTAGTCGAAGGGTGGGGCGGAAGGCAAAATGTGGCAAGTCTGAAAACGACAATTGTTGTCGTATCAGGGGCGTTGTTGTTTGTGGCAGGAAGGCCTGACAATCCGTTGACATGAGGCTAATGTAAGGCAGGGTCAGGCTGCGGTTCTGACAGGATTAGGTTCCGTCGCGGCGGGCACACAGGCCAGGCGGGGCACAATGATGAGCGAGCTACAAAAGATGGCGGCGGGGCAATGGTACAGCTGCCACGATCCCGAGCTTGAGAAATTGCAGATCCGCGCCCGCATTGGCGAACACGCGCATAATACTCTGCCTCCGGATCAGCGCGGCGCGATTGCGCCTGGCCTGCGCGCCCTGTTTGCCGGCGTGGGCAAGGGGGCGATGATCGAGGCCCCGTTTCACTGTGCCTATGGCATGAACATCACGCTGGGCGCGGCGGTTTACCTGAATGCGGGCTGTACCATTCTGGATACGGCCCCGGTGACGATCGGCGCGCAGACGCTGTTGGGGCCGGGGGTGCAGATCTATTGCGCCAATCACCACAAGGATCCGGTGAAGCGGGCCGAGGGGCTGGAGATCGCTCTGCCGGTAACAATCGCCAGCCGGGTCTGGATCGGTGGCGGGGCGATCATTCTGCCGGGGGTCAGCATCGGCGAGGGGGCAATCATCGGTGCCGGCAGCGTGGTGACCCGCGACGTGCCCGCCGGGGTGACGGTAGTGGGCAATCCGGCGCGGGTGGCAGGCTAAAGCCGCCGGATCTTCAGCCCGGTAATCCGGTTTCCCTCGCGTTCCATCACTTCAAACCGAAAATTGTGGAACGAAAAAACCTGCCCCGCTGTCGGGATCATCTGCGCCTCGTGAATCACCAGTCCGGCCACGGTGTTGGCCTCGTCATCGGGCAGGGCCCAGTCATTGGCGCGGTTCAGGTCGCGGATCGTCATGGCCCCGTCCACCATGTATTCGCCGTCCTCGGTGCGGGTCACCGGATGTTCGGCGTCGGGGTCGAATTCATCGACGATCTCGCCGACGATCTCTTCCAGAATATCCTCAAGCGTGATCAGCCCCTGCAAGGATCCGTATTCGTCCACCACCAGGGCGAAATGGCTGCGCAGGTGCAGGAACTCGCGCATCTGGTCGTCCAGCGGCGTGGTCTCGGGCACGAAATAGGGCGGCACCGCCACATCGGTGATCCGGAACCGTTTCAGCGCCGAGGCGTCGCCATCCGGCCCACCGATCTGTTTGTATATGGCGCGCAGAAGATCCTTGGCATGGACGATCCCGACGATGTTCTCGGCCTCGTCCCGGAACACCGGCAGGCGGGTATAGGCGCTTTGCAGACATTGTTGCAGGATCACCTCGGGGTCGGCATTCGCGTCGATCATTTCAATATCCGAGCGATGCAGCATGATCTCGTCCACCGCCCGGTCGTTCAGGTCCAGCGCACCCAATATCCGGTCGCGGTCTTCCTTCTCGACCACGCCTTCGGAATGGCCAAGCTGAAGCGCCCCGGCGATTTCTTCGCGCACCGCCAGCATCTGACTGTCCGGTTCGATCGCCACGCCAAACAGCCGCAGCAGGGCGCGCACCAGCATCCGCACTGCGCCGACCACCGGCGCAAAGACCTGGATCACCACGCCGATCACCGGGGCCACCCAGGCGGCGGCCTTTTCGGCGTTGATGATGGCATAGGTCTTGGGCAGCACCTCGGCGAATATCAGCACCAGAAAGGTCATCACCAGTGTCGCCACCGCCACGCCGTTCTGGCCGAGGATGCGGGTAAACACCGCCGTCGCCAGCGAGGCGGCCAGAATGTTGACCAGATTGTTGCCCAACAGGACCGAGCCGATCAGCCTCTCGTTATCCTCGGTGATATTCAGCGCCGCGCGCGCCCCGCGCGAGCCCTTGTCGGCCTGATGGCGCAGTTTCCCGCGCGAGGCGGCGGTCAGCGCGGTTTCCGAGCCAGAGAAAAACGCCGACAGCACCAGCAACAGCAAAATTGTGCCGCAGCTGATCCAGAATGCACCGTCAAAAAGCGCGGGGGAAGGGTCCATGGGTTCGATAATCCTTTGTCCTGCCCCCGGTTATGGCGGCGCGGGCGGGTGCAATCAAGGGTCGGGTTTGTCCTGCTTTCGCGCCAATGGGTGATGTTGCAGCACCAGCTCGGACAGGCGGTCGTCCAGAACATGGGT
>Ga0209121_10005286_pt1 | contig 11744 bp, 7 predicted proteins | sample Cruoilmetagenom3_FD_187292 | JGI IMG/M metagenome (GOLD analysis project Ga0209121, IMG submission 187292) | Oil polluted marine microbial communities from Coal Oil Point, Santa Barbara, California, USA - Sample 3 (SPAdes) (version 2) | ecosystem: Environmental > Aquatic > Marine > Oil seeps ...
GCATCACCATCACTGGATGCATCATTAGGAGCATCCTTCGATTGTTCTTCATCGCTTTCATCGCTGCCTGATGAACCTTCATCAGACTGCTCGTCACGGCGATTTCTGTTGCGTCCGCGGCCACCACGGCGGCGGCGGCGGCGCTTTTTAGGCTGCTCGTCATCATCCTCTCGATCATCGCTGCCGAGGTTTTCTTCTTCAATGTCATCATCATCATCGTATTCATCGATAATGGGATCGAATTTAGGAGCCTTGGTCGGGCGAGGGCCAGAACTGCCGACGCTCATCTTGGCGCCTTCATCTTCGCCTTCAGGAATGACCTCGACCGACACATTATAACGCGCTTCGATCTCAGCCAGATCGCTCCGCTTGGAATTGAGCAGATAAACCGCTGCTTCCATGCTGGCAGCCAGCTTGATGACAGTGCCTTTGCCCTTGGCTGCTTCATCTTCAATGATGCGCAGCGCCAATAGACCCGCAGAAGAGGCCGTGCGGACAAGTCCGGTGCCATCACAATGCGGACATTCGCGGGTGGTTGCTTCCAGAACACCAGTACGCAGACGTTGGCGGCTCATTTCCATCAGGCCAAAGCTTGAAATACGGCCGACTTGAATGCGCGCACGGTCGTTTTTGAGCGCATCCTTCATCGCCTTTTCGACTTTCCGGACATTGGAATTGTATTCCATGTCGATGAAGTCAATCACCACCAATCCGGCCATATCGCGCAGGCGCAATTGGCGAGCGATTTCGCGCGCTGCTTCGACATTGGTCGCAACTGCGGTTTGCTCGATGCCGTGTTCCTTGGTCGAACGACCGGAGTTAATATCGATAGAGACCAAGGCCTCTGTCGGGTTGATCACCAAATAACCGCCTGATTTCAGCTGTACGACTGGATCATACATGGCCCGCAATTGATCTTCTGCGCCATGGCGTTGGAACAATGGTACAGGATCGGAATATGCCTTCACCCGGCGTGCATGGCTGGGCATCAGCAGCTTCATGAACTGCTTGGCCAATTTATAGCCTTCTTCGCCTTCGACAACGACTTCTTCGATTTCTCGATTATAGATGTCGCGGATGGCCCGTTTGATCAGATCCGAATCGGAATGGATCAGTGCAGGCGCAGTGGAGGACAATGTCTTCCCGCGTATCTCGTCCCACAGGCGGGCGAGATAATCAAAATCTCGGCGAATTTCGGTCTTCGTACGGCTGAGGCCAGCGGTTCTGACAATCAAACCCATGCTCTTTGGCAGGCTGAGGTCAGACACAACTTGCTTCAAGCGCTTGCGATCGCCTGCTGAACTGATCTTCCGGCTGATACCGCCGCCATGCGACGAATTGGGCATGAGCACTGTGTAACGACCAGCCAGGCTGAGATAGCTGGTCAGTGCAGCGCCTTTATTGCCGCGCTCTTCCTTGACCACTTGAACCAACAATACCTGGCGGCGCTGAATTACGTCCTGAATTTTATAGCGACGACGTAGTGCCTGACGCTTTGCGCGCACTTCGTCTACTTGCTTGGAACGCCCACGGGGTTTGCCGCCACCTTGGCGACGACCACGACGGCCCCGTCCGCGACCACGACGTGAGCCTTTGCCCTCATCACCGTCGCCATCAGCATTCTTGTCGGCGTTGTTTTCGCCATCATCGTCATCTTCGGAATCATCATCGTTTTCATCTGACGAATCATCTTCGTCATTTTCGACCTGACCATCTTCGATTGTGGCGACCTTGTCCTTCTCGCTGGTGTCGATTTCTTCGACGCCATCTTCGGACAAGTCTTCCGCCAGAGCTTCTGCCGATTCGTCCTCGGCATCATATTCATCGCCCGGCGCCACACCGTCTTCTTCTTCCTCAGCTCGCAGGCGTGCTTCTTCTTCAGCAGCCTCTGCTTCTTCGGCCAGCAATTGCTCGCGGTCTTCCTGAGGGATCTGATAATAATCAGGGTGGATTTCGCTAAAGGCCAGAAAGCCGTGCCGATTGCCGCCGAAATCGACGAATGCGGCCTGCAATGATGGTTCAACTCTGGTTACTTTGGCGAGGTAGATATTGCCTTTAATTTGCTTACGTTCAGCAGATTCAAAATCAAATTCTTCGATCCGATTGCCTTTGAGCACCGCCACCCGCGTTTCTTCCGGGTGGCGCGCGTCGATTAGCATGCGCGTTGCCATTTATTATTCTCCGAGCGCCGGGGGGTGGGGACGAGCCTCCATCCCAAGAGCGCACATATTTGTGGGAGCCGGCCAAATCATTTTGGCGACCGGCGTTATAGGTTCGGCCCCGGGCTGCCAGCCGGCGGGGCAAAAGTTCTGTGTCTGCAAGGGTGAGAATGCGCCAATCGGCTATAGTCCTGCCGTCAATATCCATAGCGCGCTGCTTGCGCTGCTTTTGGATTTGCGGGGAGGGACGTCTCATCAATGCATCAACCTGTTGTAAAACCCATGAATGGAAATCCATGGATGTTTGAGGCAAATCTCTGAGTAAACCCAATAAATTGCAGGTTAACACGATTTATCCCCGTCAAAGCCTGCTAGCACCGTGGGTTAGACCTCGCAACCATATTGCGTTTATATCCCGCATCACCCTAACCAATGTAGCCAATGTCTCTACGCAGTCTTCTTGCAATTGTGGTGCTTGGGCCAATCGCGCTGATCGCGGGGCTGATTGCCTTTGGTGTGAATGTTCCGATTCCCGAACTCGGCCGTGATTATGTGCTGAGGTTGCTGCTGCCGGAATATGGGGATCAGATTGATCTGCCCCAGATATATGGCGAATCCGACGAGACACTGCCCTTGGTGGTGATCGATGCAGGGCATGGTGGCCGTGATCCAGGGGCCGTTAACGGTGATATCCTAGAGAAAGACATCACTTTGGGGCTGGCGTTGGCTTTGCGAGACGCGCTGGTGCAGCAAGGCGGGGTAAGGGCTGCTTTGACGCGCGAATCTGACATATTGCTGTCATTGGAGGAACGGCCCGACATCGCCAGCAGGATGGGGGCAGATATGTTCATCTCCATTCACGCAGATTCGGCAGGAGGTATAGCCGAAGTTAGCGGTGCCAGCGTGTACACATTGTCGCGCGAAGCATCGAGCAGGGCTGCTGCCAGATTTGCGCAAAGAGAAAACAGCGCTGATCGATTGAATGGCATCTCGACCGAGGGGCAAAGCGATGAAGTCACAGCGATTTTGTTCGAATTGTCCCAGCGCAGGGTCCAGGAAGAATCGTCAAATCTCAGCGCGCTGATCATTCGTGAAGGATCCGGTCGGGTGGCATTACATTCCCAACCAACCCGCTCGGCCAATTTGGTTGTTTTGCGAGAGCCTGAGCTCCCCGCCATCCTGTTTGAGGCCGGGTTCGTCACCAACGCCAATGATGCGCAGCGATTGATATCAGCCGAAGGCAAATCTGAATTTGCCGATGTGATGGCGCGGGCCATCCGGATCCACTTTGCCGGGCGAACCGATAATTGAGCTGCCTGCAAGGAAGTTCCGAAGATATTAAGAGGTGCTTGATTGGTTCTAGCAACCGACAGAATGTGCGTGCTAAAGCCAGCTAAAGATCATGGAAGAACAATCAACTCTTGAATATGTCCGGTTTCGGTTGAAGCGCGATCCAAAGCTCGCTCTTGATTGGTTTAAGGACAATTGGCACGCGAACCGTTGGTTCAAGCTGGGGGCGATTGCGCTTGCCAGCTTGGTTGCTCTTTGGCTGATTGCATGGGCTTGGTTGGCCAGCGATTTGCCCGATGCCGAAACATTGGTGGATTACGAAACGCCTTTGCCCACAATGGTGCGCGGGATCGATGGCGAGATTGTTCATTCCTACGCCCGCGAGCGCCGAGTCCAGCTGCAATATGCTGATTTTCCCAAGCAGCTTGTCGAGGCCTATCTGGCTGCTGAGGACAAAACATTCTTCAGTCACAGCGGTGTAGACGTCACCGGCACCGCCAATGCTGTGCTGGATTACGCAATTAAATATGGCTCGGGCGAACGCGCTGTTGGCGGCTCCACCATCACTCAACAGGTGGCGAAAAATTTGCTGCTGGGCGATGAATATTCGGTAACGCGTAAATTGAAAGAAATGATCCTTGCCCGCCGCATCGAAGGCGTGCTGAGCAAGGAAGAGATATTAGAGCTGTATCTCAATGAAATACCGCTCGGCCGACGCAGTTTTGGCGTTCAGGCTGCTTCGCGTGCATATTTTGACAGTGATGTTGGCAATCTCCAGCTGCACCAAATGGCCTTCTTGGCAATTCTGCCCAAAGCGCCCGAGCGTTATGGCCGTAGCGGCAATCAGGCCATCGCGCTGGAACGACGCGATTTTGTGCTGAGCCAAATGGAAGCCAATGGCTTCATCACCGAACAAGAAATGCTGGCCGCCAAAAGCCAGCCCTTGGGTTTGGTGCGACAGGCATCCCAAACTCGGACTGTCGATGCGGGATATTTCCTGGAGGAAGTCAGGCGCAAGTTGCTGGCTGAATTTGGCGAGACAGCCGAAGATGGCGAAAACAGCGTCTATGCTGGCGGATTATGGGTACGCACATCGCTAGATCCTGAATTGCAGAAAGCCGCACGCGAATCCTTGCGCGCAGGACTGCTGCGCTATCACGGCAATCGTGGTTGGGCAGGAGCCATTGCTACCATTGACGTCAGCCAAGGCAATTGGGCCAGCCAATTGGCAAGCTCATACTTGTCGGTCCGCTACAAAGACTGGCGCATTGGTGTGGTCACCAAACGCAGTGGATCGTCCGCTACCATCGGCTTTTCTGACGGAAAAGAAGCCCCGATCATTGGCGCTCCCAATGGCCTGAAGGCAGGCGATGTTGTCGCTGTTGCTTCCAGTGGCAGTGGTTTCAGGGTGCAGGCTATCCCTGAGGTTTCAGGCGGCTTTCTTGCTCAGTCGGTTCAAACTGGCCGCATCTTGGCGATGCAAGGCGGGTTCGATCATCGCCTGTCCGATTTCAACAGGGCGGCCCAAGCTGACCGTCAACCCGGATCGACCATCAAACCATTTGTATACGCAACTGGTTTGGAAAATGGCATGACCCCGGCCACCGAAGTGCCGGACGAGACATTTTGTTATTATCAAGGCTCTGACCTGGGCGAGAAATGTTTCCGCAATTTTGGCGGCAGTGTTGGCGGCGTCCACACCATGCGTTGGGGGCTGGAGCAATCACGCAATTTGATGACCGTCCATATTGCTATGGAAGCGGGCATGCCCCAAGTGATCGACACGTTTGAGCAGGTCGGCATTGGCTCTTATCAGCCCTATCCCGCCTTTGCGCTGGGTGCAGGGGAGACCACGGTTCTCAAAATGGTCAATGCCTATGCTGCACTGGCCAATCACGGGCGTCTGCACGAGCCAACAGTGATCGATTACGTCCAGGATCGGCGCGGCAAGGTCATATGGAAAGCGGACAAGCGACGCTGCGACGCGTGCAATATGCCGCAATGGGATGGTCAACCAATGCCGAGGATGGGCAAGATGGGCCGCCCCGTTATGGATGCGCGGACTGCTTTCCAAATGGTGCACATGCTGGAAGGTGTGGTTACCCGCGGTACTGCTGTGCGGTTGCGTGATCTCAACCTGCCGCTGTTCGGTAAAACGGGCACCACATCTGGCCCAACCAATGCCTGGTTTGTGGGCGGTTCACCTGAAATCGTGGCGGGCGTATATGTGGGGCATGACCGTCCGCGTAATCTTGGCGGATGGGTGCAGGGCGGCAATACCGCCGCGCCAATCTTCAAGCAATTTGTCCAAACCACCAAAGCCCGCTGGCGGGACGAGCCTGCTGTTGCGCCCAATGGCATTCGCATGGTCAGGATTGACCGGCGCACCGGCAAACGCGTGTTCGACACATGGCCATCCGATGATCCGTTGGCCGACACGATTTGGGAAGCTTTCAAGCCTGATACAGAGCCACCGCGCTCGACCCGTCAGGATGAAATTGCGGCCAAGCGTGAGGAAATTCTCGCGCTGATTCGACGTGCCCAGAACGGACCGGAAATTCGTAGCGACCAGTATGGGCAGCCAAGCGATTTCGTGGAAGATCAAGGCGGCCTGTATTAGCCAGCTTGTATGGGGCGGAATCGTCCGCTTTTCTCAACCGATTTGCTCACAGTTTGAGCTATCTCCACCAGCACTTTTCTTTACAAACGCCGGGCTTGCGCTAAGCGATCAAGCCAATTCTTGAGAGGTATTACCTATGCGTGCCGAGGGGCAGGCCAATATTGACCGAATCGAAGCTGCACTTTTACTGGTGCGGCAGTCGCTCGATTGGGAACGCGCATTGCGCCGTCTGGATGAATTGAACGCTCGGGTTCAAGATCCAACCTTGTGGGACAATCCCAAGGAGGCGCAAGCCGTATCGCGCGAGCAGAAAATGCTCGAAAATGCGGTCGGGACAGTCAACACGATTTCCTCTGAAATGGCAGACGCTGTCGAGTTCATCGAAATGGGTGAGGCCGAGGGCGAAGATGATATCATCACTGATGGCCTCGCTAGTCTGGCAAAGCTGGCTGACCGAGCAGATGCTGACAAAGTTCAGGCGCTGCTGTCGGGCGAAGCTGATGCCAACGACACCTATATCGAGATTCACGCAGGCGCTGGCGGAACCGAAAGCCAGGATTGGGCCGAAATGCTGCAGCGGATGTACAGCCGCTGGGCTGAACGGCGCGGGTATAAGGTTGAGGTGGTTGATTATCATGCGGGAGAACAAGCTGGCATAAAATCAGCGACGCTGCTGGTGAAGGGCGAAAACGCCTATGGATATGCCAAAACGGAAAGCGGCGTGCACCGTTTGGTCCGTATCAGCCCTTATGACAGTTCTGCCCGACGGCACACCAGCTTCAGTTCGATCTGGGTCTATCCCGTGATCGATGACGAGTTCGAGGTTGAAATCAATGAAGGTGATTTGAAGATCGATACATTCCGCGCCTCGGGTGCGGGCGGACAGCACGTCAACACCACCGATTCAGCGGTGCGGATTACCCACCAGCCAACTGGCATTGTTGTCGCCAGTCAAAACGATCGTAGCCAGCACAAGAACCGCGCCACTGCCATGAATATGCTGAAGGCGCGCCTGTTCGAGCGCGAGATGGCAGAACGCGAAGCGGCGGCCAGCGGCGAGTATCAGGAAAAGAGCGATATTGGCTGGGGCCATCAAATCCGCTCCTATGTCTTGCAACCCTATCAAATGGTGAAGGATTTGCGCACGGGGGAGACCTCCAGCTCACCCGACAATGTGCTCGACGGCGATCTTGATGCGTTCATCTCTGCGGCACTTGCGCAGCAGGTTACGGGCGAAACGGTTGAGGTGGAGGACGTCGAATAATGCGTTGGTTGCCATTATTTGCGATTGCATTTGTGGTAGCGTGCCAACCGCCGCAGTCGGCCAGCGAACGAGCTGAGACTTCGCTCGCGTTTCCTTTGCCCGACAGGCCAGTTTCCAAAGTCACCTCTAACGAATTTTCTGATGAGGATGCCCGTGACAGCCGCGGTGAAGCGCAAAAGGTGATGGATCTGGCCAACATCGCAGATGGCAATACCGTGGCCGATATTGGTGCAGGCGAGGGATATTACACTGTACGTCTTGCCGAGCGGGTGGGCGATATGGGCCGCGTTTTGGCGCAAGACATTGATCGCGATGCATTGGAGCGATTGGGATCGCGCGTAGAACGAGAACGGTTGGACAATGTTTCAATCAAATTGGGTCTACCAGACGATCCGCAGTTGCCGGTAGACAGTTTTGACCGCATTTTCCTGGTTCATATGTATCATGAAGTGACTGAACCTTATGCGTTCTTGTGGAGGCTGTGGCCTGCACTTGCCCAAGATGGTCAAGTGATTGTGGTGGATACCGACCGCCCAACTGATCAACATGGGATACCGCCGCTGTTGCTGGTGTGCGAGTTTGAAGCGGTTGGCTTTCGCCTGACCGAATTTATCGAGAAGCCCGATATTCGCGGGTATTTTGCTCGATTTGAGCGCGATGGAACACGCCGTTCTCCAGAGGACATTGAAGCTTGCAGCATCGGCAAATTGAGCCGCGCTACAGGTCCGACAAAGCCATCCACAAGCTGATGAGATAAATACTACGCATTCTCTACATAACTGAGCTAGGGGGATGCCAAAGAAGGGGCCGCTACTGTGGGGACACGGCCTTAACAGGAGTTTTTGAGTGTTTAAGGGATTGAGCCCGATCCAATATGCCGGGCGTGAAGTGTGGCCGCTTATTGAAGGCGGAAAAGGCGTTTCTGCGACCAACCATGCCAGTTCTGGCGCATGGGCCGCTGCTGGCGGTATTGGCACTGTAAGCGCGGTTAATGCTGACAGCTCTGATGCAAATGGCGTTCCAATTCCGCAGGTGTATCCGCAGGCAACCCGCCGGGAGCGGCATGAGCAACTGATCCGTTATGCCATAGACGGCGCGACAGAGCAGGTTCGCCGTGCACATGATATTTCGGGTGGAAAAGGCGCCATAAACATCAATGTGTTGTGGGAAATGGGCGGTGCTCAGACCATACTGGAAGAGGTTCTATCGAACACCAAGGGATTGGTAGCAGGTGTTACCTGCGGAGCTGGCATGCCTTACAAACTGGCCGAGATCGCGGCCCGGCACAATGTCTGTTACCTGCCGATCATCAGTTCTGCGCGCGCCTTTCGCGCTCTGTGGAAACGGAGTTACTCCAAGGTTCCTGAATTGATGGCAGCGGTGGTTTATGAAGATCCTTGGTTGGCCGGTGGTCACAACGGCCTTTCAAATGCGGAGGATCCAACTAAGCCGGAAGATCCCTATCCACGGGTGAAGGCTTTGCGCGAGACTATGCGCAAGGAAGGCGTTTCAGAGGATACCGCTATTGTGATGGCCGGCGGTGTTTGGTGCTTGAGCGAATGGGAACATTGGATCGACAACCCAGAGATCGGTAAGCTTGCGTTCCAGTTCGGAACGCGGCCATTGCTGACCCAAGAAAGCCCCATTCCCAATGTTTGGAAAGACATGTTGCGCACTGTGGAGCCAGGCGACGTGTTGTTGCATAAATTCTCGCCAACGGGTTTCTATTCCTCTGCAATTAAAACTCCGTTTCTTTATGATCTGATCCACCGCAGCGATCGACAGATTGCGTTCTTTAAGCGGGATGAGGAAGAAGGCACTGTGCCTTTAGGGGATGAAGGCAAGGTCAAGAATTTCTGGGTCAAACCCGAAGACCGTCAGAAGGCTTTGGGCTGGATCGCCGAGGGCTATTCAGAGGCTTTGAAAACGCCTGACAACACGATTGTGTTCGTCACTCCGGACAGCCGCGATACAATTCGCAAGGACCAGCAAGATTGCATGGGTTGCCTGTCGCATTGTGGGTTCTCGTCATGGAAAGACCATGATGATTACACCACCGGTCGACTGGCTGATCCGCGCAGTTTCTGCATTCAAAAGACGCTGCAAGATGTTGCCCATGATGGCCATCCCGACAACAATTTGGTGTTTGCCGGACACTCTGCCTACCGCTTCAAACAAGACCCTTTCTATTCAAACAATTACACCCCAACGGTGAAAGAATTGGTTGATCGGATCCTTAGCGGCGACTGATCTGCAGCGCTTACTTTTTTGTTCTATTATTTCTGAGAAACTTTGATCAGCCTTTGGTCTTTGGCCCGGAAACGTTTGTCGATAAGTGCCTGCAACGCAATGTAAGCGAGCTGTCCTTGCATTGCTGCTTTCTTGGTCGGGGCAGCGGGTAAGTCTCCGTCTATCAATGCTTTTGCCCCGGCTGTTATATTTGTTCCTACCGGTAGCGCTTGATTGGCCTCCTTCATCAATTGCCTGGCCCGCGCTATAACCTGTTTTGCTTCATCCAAAGTGGTTTTGCCGCGCTCTACATCTCTGACCAATTTGCAAAGATACTCGCCGCAAATTTTCGGGCGCCCGCGATCATAAATGGTGCAAGCTGTCTCGGAAAGGAAGCTACAAGGCAGAGGCAACCGGTCGCCTGTAAACACTCCATCCTCCGGGAAAGCGCCTGCCTCAGCCAAAATTGCTTTATCGTTGTCGGAAAGTTTTGCGTGCGAAAAAATTGCGCCCGTACAGCACAGGCCGCACGATAAACACATTTCACTTAAATTGACATTCTCGTCAGTCATTGCGCATCAATCATGCAGAGACAGCGCGGAAAGATCAATCGCGCTCAATCAGATTTCCCATCGCGTTATGCACAAAGTTCTCAGCGGTTTATCCATTGAAAAATCCATTTCACTAGGGTGTTGTTGCCCTATTGGATCAGTGCTTCCAGCACTTGGTCAGGGGGTCGGTGACCATCCATCCAGAAGCGAATGTTAGCGATGATTTTCTCGCCCGATGCCTCGCGCCCTTCTACCGTTGCGCTGCCAATATGGGGCAATGTCATAACATTTGGATGGTCCAGCAAGCGCTGATCGACATTGGGTTCGTCTGGGTAAACATCCAGCCCCGCGCCAACCAATTTCCCGGTCTCCAGCGCAGCAATCAATGCTTCTTGATCGATCAATTCTCCGCGAGCGGTGTTGATGATGCTTGCCTCGGGTTTCATCAACGCTATGCGGCGTGCGTCCAACAGGCCCTTGGTCTCGTCAGTCAACGGACAATGCAGCGTAAGGATATCGGATTGCTCTACCAGCGCATCCAAATCGCCGACGAACCTTGCTCCCAACATTTGCTCTAGGGCTTTGGGAAGTTGGCGACGCCCGTAATAGGCCACTTCCAAACCGAATGCGCGGGCTCGATGCGCAACCGCCTGACCGATCCGTCCCATACCGACGATGCCCAGCACTTTACCGCCTAACTTGCGGCCCAACATTCCTGATGGTGCCCAGCCGGTCCACTCTCCACGCCGGACCAATGCTGTACCTTCGCAAATCCGGCGAGGGACGCCTATGATGCCGGCCATCGCAAGATCAGCGGTGTCATCGGTAAACACGCCGGGGGTATTGGTGACGATGATTTTCCGCTTTGCCGCTGCGCTCAAAGCGATGTGTTCAGTGCCGGCGCCAAAACTGGCGATAAGCTGCAAATCATCGCCAGCCTGCTGGATCATCTCTGCATCGATGGTGTCGGTGACAGCGGGAACCAGCACGTCGCATTCGCGCATCGCCGCAATCAGCTGATCGCGGGTGAGGGGAGTGTCGCTGCTGTTGAGGGTCGTATCGAACAGTTCGCTCATCCGCGTCTCGACACTGGGCATCAGGTGGCGAGTCACAAAGACTTTAGGGGCTCGGTCAATCTGTTTGCTTGAGTACGCTGGATCATTTGCCATGAGACTTGCGCTAGGACGGGCAGGGCGATGCGGTCAAGCACGGAAAACGTCAAGTTTGAAAACAACGGGGGTTGAAGCCGAACCAAGCTAATGCGTATTGCTGTTGACGATATGCGTTCACTGATTGCCTTGTTGACAGCATTTGCGTTGCTTGCGCCGATTGCCGCTACATCTGCCCAGAACCGAGAGGTTCCCTATTGGGCCGCGATGCGTGCGGGAGAGGTTAATATGCGGGTAGGGCCAAGCTCGGATTATCGGATCGATTGGGTGTACAAACGCAAGGGTTTGCCGATCAAAGTTGTTCGTGTGATGGAAGGCTGGCGCTTGATCGAAGATATCGATGGCACACGTGGATGGGTTGTGGCCCGCCTGTTGACGCCCGATCGCGGTGCGATTGTGATTGGGGAAGGTGTGGCCGCAATGCGGGCCGAGCCTGCCAAAACGGGGCACCTGAAATGGAAT
>Ga0209121_10005287_pt1 | contig 11743 bp, 10 predicted proteins | sample Cruoilmetagenom3_FD_187292 | JGI IMG/M metagenome (GOLD analysis project Ga0209121, IMG submission 187292) | Oil polluted marine microbial communities from Coal Oil Point, Santa Barbara, California, USA - Sample 3 (SPAdes) (version 2) | ecosystem: Environmental > Aquatic > Marine > Oil seeps ...
ACTTTTGGCTCTCCTATTTTAGTTTATAGCTCGACTGGGTATAAATATGCTATTGAAAAAGAAGAGAGTACTAAAGGTTGGACTTTTCCAGCTATAGATGAAGAGAGTTCTTTAGGTTATCAAGATGAAATTAATTATTTTGTAAATTGCGTAAAATTGAATAGAAAAGTAATGAAAGGTGTTCGAGGAGAAGATGGCCGAATTGCTCTTCAAATTGTAATGGATATATATGAATCAGCAAAAAAGGGGAGAGCAATAAAACGAAAAATAAGTAAATAGTTATATAAAAAGTATTGGGGTTTAAATAGTGAGTATAAATGAAGAAAATATTTTAATGCCTATTGAATTGGCAGGAATAAAATTTCGCAATCCATTTTGTGTTAGTTCTGGTCCAGCCTCAAAATCAGTTGAACAACTGATAAAAGCACAAAAATGTGGTTGGGCAGGTGCAAGTATTAAATTAACTTTTGATCCAGCTCCTTATATTAATCTTAAACCTAGGTATCGTTGGTATAACAAACAGGAACTTTTCTCTTTTTCTGCGGAAACAAGGCTTAATTTTGAAGAAGGTTTAAAATTAATAGAACAAGGAAGGAAACAAACGCGAGATTTTATTCTCTTTGCTAATATTACTTATTCCGGCAATAAAGGGCTGTGCGGTTGGGAGAATATGGCTAAAAAGTTTGAATCTGCAGGTGCTCATATTATTGAATTAAATATGTGTTGCCCAAATATGTCTTTTAATGTGGAAGTTAGTGGGGAAATTAAAGAAGGTGAACCTCTTTCTGGTGCTACACTTGGTGAAGATGAAAGAGCTGTAATTTCTATTGTTAAAGCTGTAAAAAAATCTGTTTCTATACCTGTTTTTGTTAAATTAACTCCTGAAGGTGGACGAATCGCTCAAGTAGCGAAGGCCTCTTTTAAAGCAGGTGCTGATGCCGTTGTTAGTGTAGCCAATAGACTGGGAATTTCTCCTATCAATATTAACAATCCTAAACAATCAGTCTACTATCTTCAGAAAGAGTCAAGCATGGCCTGTTTTTCTGGTCCATGGATAAAGCCATTAGCATTAAGAGATGTCTATGAGATTAGAAAGATGGTCGGAAGGGAACCAGTAATTATGGGTACAGGCGGAATGAGTACTTTTCAGGATATAGTAGAAATGACCATGGCTGGAGCTGATCTTATTGGTATTTGCACTGCTATATTAATTAATGGTTTTGATTTTTTAGAAATCCTTATGAAAAAATTAAATGTATATTTAAATAAAATGGGATATAAATCACTAGAAAGTATTCGTGACATTTTTGTTGAAAGTATCACTCCTTCTTCAAATCTTACTATATATGAAGGAGTTGCTATTGTTAACGAAAATAAGTGTATTGGTTGTGGAAGATGTTTAAAACCAGGGCATTGTAACGCTATTAAGTTGATTGAAAATAAAGCCCACATAAATACAGATAAATGTTTGGGATGTGGGATATGTAGTTTTTTATGTCCACAACAGGCTATCAGGATGGTAAAACTGTAAATTTTTTGTTTTGAAGTTCAATATTAGAATCTTAATTATTGGATAAGATTTTGAGATTAATAAACTGGATATGAATATTAAGACTATATTATTGGAAAAAATTAAGTTTGTTGATGAAACAAAAATTCTATAAATATTGAAATTGTCTTTCTTATAGGTAATGTAGCTATGGATTCCGGAAAGAATGAATTTTAAAGACTTTAAAGGATTTTGGAAGGAAATAGTTTTTTGGGGAGGAGGAATCGATACTCAAAAAATATTTCCTTTTGGAACTCCGACAGTTGTAAAAGATGAAGTTAAGAAAGTTCTTGATATTATGGCTCCTGGAGGTGGATATGTTTTTGCAACTGTACATAATATCCAAGCAGATGTTCCAATAGAAAATATAATTTCTATGCTTGAAACCTTAAAATATTATGGTAAATGCTAAGTTATATTATGAGATATGCAATTTGTAATGAACTCTTTGGAAAATTAGATTTTAAAGAATCTTGTCTAATGATCGTAAAATATGGTTTTCAGGGTGTCGAAATAGCTCCCTTTACTCTTTTTAATGATCTTAAAAACGTTGACAATAAAAAAATTCGTAAGATAAAGCAAATTTTAAAAAAAACCGGACTGGATTTTGTTGGTTTTCATTGGCTTTTTCTAAGCCCTAAGGGGCTTCATATTACTACTCCTGATCTAAATATCAGGGAGAAGTCATGGGATCATCTAAAGAGATTGATTGATATTACAGGGGAATTAGGAGGTGGTGTTCTAGTATTGGGCTCTCCAAAACAAAGAAATGCTATAGGGATTTCTCCTAAAGAAGCACTAAAATATCTTAAAGAGGGCCTGTCTAAAATTGCTCAATATGCTGTAGAGAGGAATTCTACGATCTTGATTGAGACTTTACCTAAAAAGCATAGCAATATAATCAACACATTAGAGGAATCCAAACAGCTAATTCGAAGTATCGATAAAGTTAGTATCAATGGTATGTTTGATTTTCATAATTGTGCAGATGAAAACATTCCTTGGTCTGAACTGATTGAAAACAATTTTGATATCATTCAACATATTCATCTAAATGGAGTAAATGGAAGTTACCCTAGCACCAAAAATACTAATTTTATACCTGCTTTCATGAAGTTAGCTCAAAAGAATTATAAAGGATGGATTTCTTTAGAAATATTTCATAAGCCAAAAGATCCCGATTTTGTGCTTTCGGAAACAAGAAACTTTCTTATAGAAATGGAGCATAAAATAAAAGATTTTAAGATAGTGTAATAATTATTATAACATAATAATTTTGTAGGTAGTCTTATTTACTCGCGGAAATAGAAATATTATATGAGGAGGTTATAATGGAGGAAATTGAAAAACAAGAACTTATTGGTACATTACCTAGTATGCTTGATTTTCCAGGTTATATAGAAAGATTACCAAATGGTAACACCCTTATTACTGATATGGGTTATTGGTCTGGTGATGGAAGTGAAATTATCGAAGTAAATAGACTTGGGCAAATTGTATGGCAATATAGTAAAGGCTTAAAATGGGCTCACTGTTTTGTTCGTTTAGAGAATGGTAATACTCTCATTTCAGATGTTGGACATAACAGAATAATTGAGGTAAATATGTCTAAGGAAATGGTATGGACTTCAGATAGTTGGGGTGGAGGAAGTGGAAAATTAGATGATAGTTCTCATCTTAACTACCCTAATAGTTTGAAAGTGTTACCAAACAATCATTTTCTCATTTCAGATAGAAACAATGATCGGGTTATAGAGGTTGATAGAAAAGGTCATATTGTTTGGTCATATAGTAAGGTTAAACATCAGCATGGAGCTGAGAAATTAGATAATGGTAATATAATTGTAGCAAATTCAGAAGCAAATAAAGTAGAAGAAATTGATTCTGATGGAAATATTGTTTGGTCATATGGACATGATAACTTGTTAGATTGGCCTAGGGATGCTGATAGATTAGCTAATGGTAATACATTGATAACAGACTCCAGGCATAATCGAATAATAGAAGTGGATAGAAAAGGAAATATTGTTTGGTCTTATATTATGGATTATCGTAGTCAACCTTTTGATGCAGAAAGATTGCCTAATGGAAATACACTTATCTCTGATCAACAGCATAAACAAGTAATAGAGGTAGATTCAGTAGGCAATATAGTTTGGTGTTTTAGAAATTTTTTTCGAACTCTACCAATATTTAATCAACTCCGAAATCCTGATTTTGAGATTAAGGCTTTTCCCAAAGCTGAAATTCCTGCCAATTGGATTAAATGTATTGCCCAGTCAGAAGGTGAGGTGAAGCTTTTTTGGGATTCTAATGTATATTTTAAAGGAAAACATAGTATTGCTATCGAACACGATAGACATACTGCAATTTGGTGGCAACAAACTGTTAAAGTAGTTGCGGGTAAGAAGTACCAGTTTTTGGGCCATATAAAGACTTATAATCTTGATGGATTTGCTCAATTACAGTTGGCATTTTTAGATAACTTAGGTGGATTAATTCATTTTTTGGTTCCATCTCTTTGTAGTTTTGAGTCCCTTCCTGCAGGTCCGTTACATAAGGGTACCACTAATTGGGTACTTGATAAAATAGAAGCGCAAGCTCCAGCTAAGGCTACAGCTGTTAATATTAGGTGTTTTTTGATTGGTAAAGGAAAAGCTTGGTTTGATGATTTCTACTTTAATGAGATACTAGAGGTGAAAACGAAAAGAAAAGTAAAAAAAGAAGAAGAGAAGCCTTATTCTAAAGAAGAAAAACAAAAAATTAAGGAAAGAATTTCTAAGCTTGGATATTTATAATATAAATTAATAAAAATGGATAATTATGTTTATTTTATTATAATTGGGAGAATCATAACATTTTCAATGAATTCTTTTTTAAGAAATTTAAAGCAAAAAGATTTAATTTTTTGATTTCTTGAAATAGTAACACTACAAAATTATGCTAGTAGAGGAGGTGAGTAAAAAAAGAATATATCTGAATCACATTAAATTGTTAAAAACAAAAAGTAAAGGAGGATTATTATTATGAAGAAATTAGTAACTATTTTATTCATTTTCTTACTCGCTTGTGGTTTTCTTATGGTTGAGGAGATTCAGTGGGGAAACAAAGGAGAGGTCTTAGCGCAGGAAGCTGCAATAGAGTATCCAAGAAAACCTATTCAGATTATAGTTCCCTGGCCGGCAGGCGGAAGAACTGATATAAATGCAAGGATGTTTGCTAGTATTGCCCCCAAATACCTTGGACAACCAGTAGTGGTAATTAACAAGGCAGGGGGTGGGAGTATTATTGGCGGTGAATACGTTGCAAAAGCAAAGCCAGATGGATATACATTACTCGCTATTACGCCAGGTACCAATATTTTTCCACCAATATTCAAAAAATCTCCTTATGGTCCATACGATTTTGATCCAATCGGTCAGATAGGAAGTAGCACAATGGCGATTGCTTCGCACCCCAATAGGCCATGGAAAAATGTTCAAGAGCTCATGAAATATGCAGAGAACCATCCAGGTGAAGTAACTTATGCATGTGTTGCTTTAAAAGCACCTCAATTGGGTTTTTTAAGATGGGCTAACAAAGCAGGACTTAAATTTAAGCACATGCCGGTGGGAAATGATGCCCTGGCAGTAGAGGCTGCGTTGGGTGGACACGTGGATATTGCTATGACGTCAAGCGTAGCAACAATTGTTTCACATGTGAATGCAAACAAGATTGTTCCTCTTATGGTCTTTAGCGAGAAACGAGATCGATTTCTCCCTGATACACCCACTGCAAAAGAATTAGGATATGATGTTGTGGCGAGCCCATATACTGGAATAGCAGGCCCAAAAGGTATGGATGAAGCTGTTCTAGAAAAACTTCGCCAAGTATTCAAGAAAGTACTAGAAGATGAAGATTTCCTCAAAATCATGAAGAGAATTGGCGAAAATATTGATCCTAAATTTGGTGAGGAGTTTCTTGCTGTATGGAAGAATGATTTTGAAGGGTATTCTTATATTGTAAAGGAGATGGGTTTTTGAAAGTGAAAAAGCCTCACATTCGCCAACTTGGAGAAGGGAGTGTCCTTATTGTTATAGGGATTGTGATTTTTCTCCTTATTCCTTCTCAGATTGAACAAATGCTTTGGATGGAGACGTCTCTGTCTCCATCCTTTTTCCCCATGACAATCTCTATCGCCATAATTGCAGTTGGAATAGGATTGATATTTCAGTCTTTTCTAAATACAACAAAAGCAGAATTTACTGGTTTTTCATACACAGTATTATTTAGAGTGGGACTCGCCGTTGTCTCCCTCATATTGTATGCATTTCTTTTCTCGAATTTTGGATTCGTTGTAACAAGCGCTTTCTTTCTTGGCATTTATGCCTATCTCTTTGGAGGTCGGAGTATCATAAAGATAGGGTTAAGTATGACACTTATACCACTGTGCGTATGGATTTTTTTTGAAAAGATCTTTCATATACCTCTTCCCCATGGATTACTTTTTTAAAATAGGTTGGTACAATGTTTGAACACTTAATATCGGCAATCCAAATCTTTTTTACCTTAAATAATATTCTAATAGTAGCAGTGGGGCTGGTAATAGGAATTATTATTGGTGCAATTCCTGGATTGAATGTCCCTATGATTGTTGCGCTCCTTCTTCCAATTACTTTTTATATGTCCCCTATTGCAGGTCTTATTCTGCTAATTAGTGTGTACAAAGGAGGAACCTATGGTGGTTCAATTTCAGCAATCCTCCTTAATATGCCAGGAGCTCCAGCAGCCACAGCTACCTGCATAGATGGGTATCCTCTTGCAAAACAGGGAAAAGCGGGGAAAGCTCTCCGTGCTTCGATTTATGGATCTGTAATCGGTGAATTTATAAGTGACCTTATTTTAATTACAATTGCGGCTCAGATTGCAATAATTGCCTTGAAGTTCGGTCCAACAGAGAAATTTGCTCTTATATTTTTTGCACTCTCTACTATTGGGGTGGTATCGAGCGAGAACAAATTGAAGGGAATTGCTGCAGGTCTTTTGGGGCTATTTTTTTCTACCATTGGTTCTGATCCCGTATCTGGAGTATCTCGATTTACCTTGGGGATCTTTAATCTGATAGGAGGAATTCCTTTTCTTCCCCTCCTTATCGGTCTATTTGCAGTTTCTGAGATTTTCATACAAATAGAACGAAAGACTAAAGCACATGAAAAAAATATGATATTGCAGGTCTCAAAAAATCGTGAGGATAATTACGTAACGCTGAAAGAATTTAAAGAGAATATTATTACAATTATTCGTTCTACCCTTATAGGACTTGGAATTGGTGCACTTCCTGGAAGTGGCTCAGCAATTTCTGCTTTTGTATCTTATGGGGCGGCAAAGAATGCATCAAAACATCCAGAACAATTCGGAAAAGGATCGCTTGAAGGTGTAATTGCAGCTGAGACAGGGAATAATGCGGTCTGTGGTGGTGCTCTCATACCTCTACTTACACTTGGAATACCTGGAGATGCAATTACTGCAATTATGCTTGGTGTTTTCCTTGTTCATGGTCTTATCCCAGGTCCTGATCTGTTTGTAAAGTCAAGTAAAATAATTTATCCTGTATTTGTTGGGCTTATCGTGGCAAACATCCTTCACTTATTTATTGCTTCCTTGGGTCTAAAACTTTTTATTAGACTCCTTTCAATTAGCCGATCAATTATTTTCCCTATGGTAATTGTCATCTGTGTTGCTGGTGCATTCACTGTTAACAGCAGTGTGTTTGATGTTTATATAATGATCTTATCTGGGGTTCTTGGATATATTATGAAGAAGTTTAATTTTCCAGTTGCCCCCCTTATAATGGGGTATATTCTAGGACCTTTATTAGAAATCTCTTTAATTCAGAGTCTTGTCTTAAATGACGGTTCGTTACTCCCAATATTCACGAGGCCAATATCACTCTTTTTCATGATACTTACTGTGTTCTTTATTACCGGGTCCCTTGTGACTCAGAAAAGGATTATTAAAAAATATTAATTACTTTTAGAATAGAAATAAACCGGATTAAAACTTGGGCAGTTTAAAATTAAGAAATTAAGGAGTTTAAAATTTATTTTCTATAATTTAAAAAATGGGTTAAAAAAACTAACTTCTATATTGAAGAAAAAATGTAAGGGAGGAAAAAATGAAGATCATAAATTATAATTTTAATGTAGATAGAGAGGAATTAATTAGACCTTTTAAGTTTAAAGGTGGACAATTTACTGAAAAATGGATCACTATTACTACGGTAGAATCTAAAAAAGGGTATAAATCTACAGGAATAGGAGGTTTGGCCATTTTATGGTCTGACCCAGATGTTTTTTCTGCAAATTCGGAGACTGGTGGTAATATAATAATGTCCGCAATAGCTGAATATGCCTTGAAATTAATAAAAGATAAAGAATTTATTACTCCTATTGAGGCACTAGAAAGTATTTTCAATCCTTTACATAAATATGGACAGAAAATTACTAATAATAAAAAATTAAAAAAGAGCTTTACTCTAAATTCTTTAGTTTCATTAGATAATGCTTTATGGAAGATATATGCTTTGGAGAATAATATTAAGAATTTTTATGATCTTATTCCCCATCAATATAAAGAAGCATTTCTTAATCATCAAAAACAATTGGTCTGTATACCTAGTATAACTTATAACCTTCCACTGAATCAAATAAATGAATTAGTAAAAAATGGGCATTTTTTCTTAAAAATAAAAATAGGACAATCTGGTTCACAGAAAGATATGCTAGGAAAGGATAAAAAAAGAATTTTAGAAATATATGAAGCAACTAAATCAGAGAAGACAGAATATACTAATAATGGGAAGATTCTCTATTATTTGGATGCTAATGGTAGGTATTTAAAAAAAGAAACTTTACAAAAATTATTAGAATATGCTGATAAAATAAAAATGCTTGAACAGATTTCAATCTTAGAAGAACCGTTTCCCAAAAAAGCAGAAATCGATGTTTTTGATTTACCCGTAAGGATTTCCGCTGATGAATCTTTAAGTAGCGTAGATGATGTAAACAACAAAATTGATCTTGGATACCAGGCCATAACCTTAAAACCAGCTGGGAAAACTCTAAGTATGTCTTTAAAAATGGGATATACAGCATATAAACGGAATGTCCTCTATTATGTTGCAGATTCTTTATGTGTACCTATTCTTCTTGACTGGAATAAAAATGTAGCAGTTCGATTGAATAATTTCCCTGGCATAAAAATGGGAATAATAGAATCAAATGGACCTCAATTTTATAAAAATTGGAAGAAATTATTAAAAGATCATCCTTATTATAATGCAGAATGGCTTGAACCTAAAAATGGTATTTTTTATATAAATAATAATTTTTATGAAACATCAGGTGGAATTTTTAGCGAACCTAAAAATTAAGAAGAAAAAATATGGGGAAGAAAAATTTTACTTAGAGCGATGAAAGACAAAGAAGTAGACAATTACAAAATATTATAGCCTTTACCTGTTCATGGATATTTTCTGACAGTGATGACAAAAGCTCTTTTTAAAAATGAAAAGAACGGATAGATAAACTGCTTCAAAGAATTCCTCGGAATATGGTAGAGATTCCAGAAGGGTTGAAGGAAGCTGTAATTTTTTTATGTTCTAGCGCATTTAATTATGTTTCTTTAGGAAGAGTCCCTTTTGGTAGGCGGAAGTTTATAGCTAGAGAAAATCTATAATTAATCAGGAGGATAAATTGATGGGAATTTTGAATATGTTTAGTCTTCAAGGGGTGGAAGCTGTAATTACTGGAGGAGCAGGTATTTTAGGCTCTGCCATTGCGAAAGGATTAGGAAAAGCTGGAGCTGAGGTTGCCATATGTGATATTGTTAGTACAAATAAGGTTGTTAATGAACTTAAAAAAGAGGGAATAAAGGCAAAGGGCTATTATACAGATGTTATGGATATTAAAAAAATAGAAGCCTGTCATAATGAAATAATAAATGATTTTGATAAGATAGACATTCTTATTAATGCAGCCGGAGGAAATATTAAAGAGGCAACTACCTCTAAAGAACTCAGTTTTTTTGACTTACCTCTCTCAGCGTTTGAAAAAGTTGTGGGGCTTAATCTTTTCGGAGGATCTATCCTCCCTTGTCAGGTATTTGGAAAGTCTATGATAAAAAATAAAGAAGGAGGATCTATCATAAACATATCCTCAATGAGTGCTTTCCGTCCCTTGACCAGAACAGCTGGATACTCTGCAGCCAAGGCCGCAGTTAGTAACTTTACCCAATGGCTAGCAAATCATTTTGCTCAAGAATATAACAAAAAATTAAGGGTTAATGCTATCGCGCCAGGATTTTTACTAACCCAACAAAATCGTTATTTACTTTTAGACAAAGATGGGAATTTTACTCCTCGAGCGAAAGCCATAATGACTCATACTCCTATGGGTGAATTTGGCAAACCCGAAGATCTCATTGGAGCATGTGTCTGGCTTGCTTCTAATGCGTCGAGATTTGTAACGGGAGTCGTTGTTCCTATAGATGGAGGATTTAATGCCTATTCAGGAGTATAGGCATATGATAAATCTAATAATTAAGTATATTTATTAACCCAAAGGGCAGAATATAACGGGTTTACCGGTGGATGAATGGAAAAATCGCCCGAAGTGCGTCGGGCGAAGCTCGAAAGGTGGGAAATGTGCCACGAATTTGTCCGTGGGATTTCCGCTTTATAAATTAATATTAGGAGAAACTATGTATAAAAAGCAACTAAAAATTATAATAACTGATTGCGATCACCCTTCTGTAGAAATAGAAAAAGAAATATTAAGTGAAATTAATCCGGAGTTTATTTTAGCTTACTGTCGTACAGAGGATGAAGTAATAGAAGAAGCCAAAGATGCTGATGGGATAATTAATCAATATGCTCCTATAACCAGAAGAGTGATTGAGTCTTTAAAGGGGTGTAAGGTAATCGCTCGCTACGGGGTAGGAGTAGATAATATCGATATAGAGGCAGCTTCTGAACATAAAATTATTGTGGCGAATGTCCCAGATTATTGTATTGATGAAGTCTCCACTCATGCTATGGCTTTAGTCCTGGCCTGTGCACGAGGAATAACTTTATTGGATAGAAAAAGAAGAGAAAAAAAATGGGATTTCACGCTAGCCAAACCTCTTTTTCGAACTAAAGGTAAGATCCTCGGTCTCTTTGGTTTGGGGAAAATTGCCAGAGCGGTAGCTCAAAAAGCTTCAGGATTTGGCTTAAAAATTATAGCTTACGACCCCTATGTTTGCAAAGTTGATGAGGGTATAAAGTTGGTTGAATTTTCTCAGTTATTGTCTGATTCAGATTTTATTTCTATTCATTCTCCACTTACAGACAAGACAAGACATTCCTTTGGAGAAAATGAGTTAAAGGCAATGAAAAAAACTGTTTATTTAATAAATACTGCCCGAGGACCTATTGTTGATGAGAAAGCTCTTTATAAGTCTTTAAAAAACAAATGGATTGCTGGAGGAGCTTTGGATGTAATGGAAAAAGAACCACCTGATTGGGAGAATTCTCTGTTGAAATTAGACAATCTGATTATTACACCCCATATCTCTTTTTACTCAGAAGAGTCCTATGTTGAGCTGAAGACCAAGACCGCTAAAGCAGTACTCTCCGTTTTAAAAGGAGAGTTGCCCAGAGCAATAGTTAATCCTCAAGTAGTAAAGGGAAAGTTTCTATAAAGGAGTAGATAGATGAATTTAGTTAATAAAGTAGCTATAGTGACTAGTGCAGGAGAGGTATATGGAAGGCTATAGCTACAGTTTTAGCCTAGGGAAGAACAAATATAATTGTAAATGATATTAATATTAAGAGAGCTGAAGAAGTAACTAAGAAAATTAAATCCTTAGGCACGGTAAGCTTTGGCTATCGATGTGAGCAATTATGAAAAATTTTTCTTTGGGGGTCATATTAGCTTAATTTAATCTTAAGCCAATAAGGACAACCTTAATTTTTAAAAATATTATATCTATTCTATTTTTCTATTATTAATTTTAAAAAGAGGGGGTTTTATAATTATGGAAGATCCGATCCGAATTGGAATTGTGGGGAGTCGTTTTGCTGCCGAGTTTCATTATGCTGCCTATCAACGGGTAACAGGTATAGATGTAAAAGTAGTGGGAGTTACTTCGCTTACTAAAGAACATCGTGAAGAT
>Ga0209121_10005288_pt1 | contig 11742 bp, 12 predicted proteins | sample Cruoilmetagenom3_FD_187292 | JGI IMG/M metagenome (GOLD analysis project Ga0209121, IMG submission 187292) | Oil polluted marine microbial communities from Coal Oil Point, Santa Barbara, California, USA - Sample 3 (SPAdes) (version 2) | ecosystem: Environmental > Aquatic > Marine > Oil seeps ...
TCCAAAATACGCGCACCCATATCTCCTGATAAATAAGCACCGTCTTTTTCTTCAACAGATTTACAATCTAAAAGGGTAATGTGCGTATCTGTCCCATCATAGGGTACGCGCAAACCGCGCTTTTTAAGTTGATCTGCAAAAGCAACGGCATTTTTTATAATTTGACTTTGTAGTTCTTTGAAGTCAGTCGTTTGCGCTAATTTAAATGTCAAAGCCAGGGCAGCCATGGTGTTGATATGCGAGCCGCCTTGTTCACCAGGGAATACTGCCTTATCAATTTTCTTGGCATAAGATGCATTGTCTGTAATAATGCAGGCACCACGTGGGCCGATCAATGTCTTGTGGGTCGTAAAAGTAATGATATGGGCGAAACCAATTGGTGAGGGAATTTCACCGGCAGCGATCAAACCGGCGATATGTGATACATCCGTTAGCAGTAAAGCCCCAACGTTGTCCGCAATTTCCCTGAATTTCTGCCAATCAGGTACCCATGGGTAACTGGAATAACCAGCTACAATAATTTTTGGTTTGGTTGCCAGGGCTTTTTCAAGAATGGCATCGTAGTCTAATCGCTCAGTTTCTCGGTCAACTTTATAGTGCTGCGCATCGTAAAGCATGCCTGACCGGTTGACAGAGGAGCCATGGGTAAGATGGCCTCCGTGCAGCAAGCTCATACCAAGGATCGTGTCTCCTGGTGAGAGAAAGGCGGTGTAAACTGCATTATTGGCAGGTGCACCTGATAAGGGTTGGACGTTAACGAATAAATCATCAGCAGTCAATCCGTTTGCAGCAAAAGCTTCAGCACATCGGCGCCGAGCTAAAGCTTCAACGATATCGACGTATTCAACGCCTTTATAATAGCGTGGATCGCTATATCGCCGGTAAGTGCCCAAAGACTTCGTATAGTCAAGTATCTCCTCTTCGGTTTGCCACCTTGTTTCTGGCCTTGGATATCCTTCAGCATATATATTTGTAAAGGATGACCCCAATAAATCTCTCACAGCTTTCGGGGCAGAACTTTCGCTGGGGATCATAATCAAGCGGCGCGCCTGGCGTTCATCTTCGAGTTTTGTTAATTTAAAAAGGCCTGGATCGATTGATTCCAGGTCCTTTTGGTGATGAAATTCATGCATGCACATTCTCCTTATAATGGTGAGGTTCTGAGTTTTGACGTGCGAGTCTTTCTGACAACTCTATTTTAGTCGTTGAGATGATACCGGTCAAGATTGAACAATCTTTGCTTATTGTATTTCCTTTCCTACCCAATCAATCATCTTTTGAATGACAAAATCATTTTGTAAATCATTGTGGATTTCATGATAAAACGATTCCAATAAAACCACATCCACAATTGAACCTGCTTTTGTTGCAAAAATCTGGCTGGCGGATGGAGGGCAGATACGATCCGCAGTCCCGTGTAATAATAGCATGGGTAGATCCCATTGATGCGCATTAGCGATAGCATACTTTCCGCTCTGAAATATCTCTAAAGCCAAACGGGCAGTGACATATTTGTGATTATAAACATCATCAGAATAGGCTCGTACTACTGCTATATCCCTGGAAAGATTTACACTTTTCATGCGATTTCTAAATTTATGCCTGGGGAAAATATTAGCCAAAAATTTTAAGGCTTCAGCCTTTAGTTTAGAGATTTTAAATGGGGGTGTTAGCATGGGGCTGGTTGCAATCACACCAGCGATATGTGGTTGACGCCTTAAAATATAATTTAATACAAGATTTCCCCCAAAACCGTGCCCATATAGGATGATTGGAAGATTGGCTAATTTGAGTTTTTCATTTGAATTACGAATAAAATATTCAATATCGTTCATTAAATGGGTATAACCTGGTGAATGTCCTTGTCTTCCATCAGAAAGGCCATGACCCCGCAAGTCAAGGGCAACGAAGTGATAGTCATTCTCGCAAAAAAATTCTGCCACATGTGAAAAATGGGCAGAATGTTCACCGAGATCATGTAGAAGATGTATGATTCCCTTAGCGTGATTATGATGAGAAATCCATGCACGACATTGTAAGGTTAAACCATCTTTACTAATAAACGAGAAAGGTGTGTATTTCATTTATAACCCACTATCTTTATAAAATACTTACTTGAAAGTTAATATTTATACTTATTAATTAATTATACAATGAATATAGATTTGCCTGGCAATGTTTTTAGTGATGAACATCCTGACTTTGAGTGAAAGGTAGCATGTGACGTATTTTAAATATTATCCATTAGACCAGGTTGATCAAGCCAAAGGCGATGTTGTGGTGATTGATGTGCTGCGTGCATTTACCACAGCAGCCTATGCCTTTGATAGGGGTGTTGAAAAAATTATACCAGTAAGCAGCACTGCTGATGCGTTGAAAATTAAAACACAATTTTCTGGCAGTCTCATTATGGGTGAAGAAAATGGGTTAAAACCTGAGGGATTTGATTTTGGTAACTCGCCAGTAGAAATCAATCGGCAAGATTTTACAAATAAAATGTTAATCCAGCGAACCAGCGCAGGTACCCAGGGTCTTATCCGATCAGAAAATCATCGAATTTTATTGGCAGCTTCGTTTGTTGTTGCAAGTATGACTGCTGAATATCTAAAAACCATCAACCCTGAGAAAGTGTCATTTATCATTACAGGTAAATCAATGGGAAGAGATGGAGATGAAGACCAGGCATGCGCGGAATATATTGAGGCGATTTTCCGTGGTGAAAACCCAAATTCGGATGCATTTACATCACGCATTCTTACTTCGTCTGTCGGGCAGTCCTTTATTCGGGGAAATTTGAAGTATTTAATGAAAGAGGATATTGAAATGAGCGGCAAGGTGAATATTTTCAATTTCGTTATGATGGTGAGCAATGAGAATAATCTTCGGGTTTTGCGTCCATTTTGGTTATAGACTTTAAATTCGCATTGGCGAGGCATTGCAAAGTGTGATAAATTTAAAAATGATGTGTGACTATTTCGGTGCTTAAGTGTTAGTTAAACTAGAAAGTTAAGGGTTGATCTATTGAGTGATAATAAGGACGAAAAAGACCTGATTGACGCTGCAAAGACCGACCCGAAGGCTTTTGGCAGCTTATATCGGCGTTATGTTGAACGCATCTTTAACTATATATATTACCGCACCGGGAACGCAAAGGATGCTGAGGATCTGACAGGGAAAGTTTTCTTTAAAGCGCTGGATAACATCCAGGGTTACAAACACATGGGGCTGCCATTTTCTGCATGGCTTTATAGAATTGCCCATAATTTGGTCGCCAACTATCATAGAGATCGTGCCAAGAAGCAGGAAATTTCATTAGATGTCATTCCCGGACAGGTTTTGCCACAGAGTGAGGTGCTGCCTGAGGCAAGCATTGCGCGAAGCCAGGAAGTTGACGAATTATTGGCAAGGATACGTGATTTATCTCCTAATCGACAGGAATTGTTGATCTTGAAATTTGTAGATCAACTTTCAAATAAGGAAATTGGTCAAATCATGCGGAAAAGCGAAGGTGCAATTAAGAGCTTATATCACCGCACTTTACTTGAACTTAGAGAAAAAATGAATTCTGAATAGTGAGGGAAGCCTATGTTAAAAATAATGGTTGACGGCTCAGCAGATATGCCTGAAGGGTGGGCGGAATTATATCAATTTGATATTTTACCGATACCGATTCAAATTGGTGAGCGGACATATTACGAGGGAGAAGATATCACCCCGGATGAATTCTACAAATTGGTGGAAGATGGTGATGTTCACCCGCAAACAGCAGCGCCGTCGCCATATAAAATTGTGACCTTCATTGAAAATGTGTGTAAATTGGGTGACCAGGTACTTTCGATTAATGTATCTGGCAATATGTCATCCACGGTGACGATGGTTAAACATGCTGCGAATGAGTTGAAGGACAGGATCAATGTTTACCCCTTTGACTCAAAAGCCGGGTCTGCTGTTTTAGCCTTTATGGCACGTGAGGCACGTCTGCGAGCGAAAGCGGGACAAACAATTGAGGAAATTCAAACCAGCCTTGAAGGGATGAAAGAAAAAGTCATGGTTGTGCTAACTCTAGACAGCCTTGATTATGCTTATCGATCAGGTCGTGTTGGCGCATTACAAACGCTGATAACTTCTTTACTAAAAATTAAGCCGGTTATATCTCTTCAGGATGGGCTTTTAAGTGTGTCTGATAAGGTGCACACACGTAAAAAATCCCTTGAATGTCTGGTAACAAAGATCAAAGACCGGTTTGGTATGCGGCCAATTCGTGTTGCCATCGTTCATTCTCAGGATTTAGAAACAGCCAATGTTCTCTGTAAAATGACGAAAGAAGTATTAAATGTAGTTGAAACGATCTATACAGAATTATCGATTTCTGTGGCAGCGAACTTAGGGCCAAAAACTGTGGGTATTGTGGTTATTCCCGAGGAGATTTAGGAAATAAAGGATGATGACTGAAGGAATAGTATCAAATGATGATTTGTTAGATCTTGAAAAATCTTTACGATTAAGACTTCATCCAATTCAACCGGATCAAAAATTTGTTGGCAGTCTTCTTAAACGTTTGGAGCAAGCATCCCATCAGGATGACGAGCATCGATTAGCGATGAGCTTTTTGACCATTGCGATTGGATTGGTTGCAGGTTTAGTAATCTTTTTGCTCGGACAGATTCTTTTCAAGAGTAAAAAGAATGTTCGGGAATAAGTTTCATTCCGCAATAAACTCATTGAGGGTTAATGAGGTTTGTTAAGTAAGATTTAGAGTACGTAATTTTTCGATTAATTGGTCATTTGATGGTTCAACCAGGATCGATTGATCTGGAAATATGATGGTTGGGACGCTTCTACAGCCATGATTGATTCTTTTAACCAATTTTTCTCCCTCTGAATTTTTCGTAATATCAACCTAAAAACAATCAATTTGTTGTTCTTTTAATACCCTTAAAGCACGAATGGTGTCACCGCACCATTTTGTACCGTACACAATTATTTCCTGTTTCAAACCTGGTCTTATCCTCAATTATTTTATTTTCAGTTTCATTTAAGGCACTGCAATAGAAGGCAATAATATATCAATATATTAATGTTTATGGGATTGGTTTTGGCTCAAGAATATCCCTGACCCAATCGCCAACCTGCCAATATTTAAAATCTTCACCATTATTGACCTGCACAGCCCCGACAACCCCGTAAATTAAGGAAGCTGGAATTGCCAACAATATCAAAAATCCAGGGACAAGGCACAAAAGCGGAATGATGAGTATTGCGAAAACGGACCCGATGGTGATAAAGAATGTCGCAATGAGTCCGGCACCGAGCCAGGTGATTGCCTGGAAGATGAAAGATTGCATCGCATGGTAGGCGACAAAGCGAGATCGGTCTTTATAAATAAAATAAATAACGATGGCAATTATTCCACCCAGGAAACCTGTAAAAAGATTCACCAGGACGCTAAGGTGGGCTAACATCGCCCAGGTACGTTCTTCATCAGGAGAGATCGTTTTTTCGGTCATGGGAGATCTTGCTGTTTCTTCATTGGGCATTTCAGGGTTTTTTTCTTCTGAGACTGGATACTCCGACATATTTTCCCTTTCTTGTGTTAATTTTATAAATTTTATAATTTCTTGTGTGCAGCTTTCTCATTTTAATATACGCATTGGTTCAGAAAAAGTTGCAAGAAAATGAACAACAAAAAAACCTGCTCTGAATACAGGGCAGGTTTTGAAATCTTTTTCCGAGGGAACTAGTTTGCCCAGCCTTGCTTCTTTACAAAATCTGTAAGAACAGGGATCTCAACATATTCACCGTTATAGGCTTTGATTCCCCAAATGACGCAAAACACAAGGCCTGCCAGACCAATGCAGAATCCAACAAAAATGAAGGACAGCGCAAAGGTGAGTATGTACATAATGATGCCGAAAGCCAGTGCTTGTGGATAGTGTGCTTTCAGGAAAGGACGATCTTTTTTGTCCTCCAATAAGAGGAGTATTATGGGCACAATAGGTGTAAAAATATAAGATAATAAAGCCCAGGTTTTATCTTCGCTAGTGATGTTGGGGTCTACAACTTTTTCTTCTGTCATTTTTGCCTCCATAGGTTTTAAGAGAAATATTGATTTGTTTTATTCAGCTCAGAATTGATTCTAACATAATTGTATCACGTTACAAATATTTTTGATAATCTTTAGATGATGTGTTAAAATTTAGTTCATGACTTTTCGCATTGTGTTTATGGGATCCCCGGATTTTGCATTACCTACTTTAAAGGCATTGAATGATAATTTTAATGTCGTTGGTGTAGTGACACAACCCGATCGTCCTTCTGGACGGGGACGCAAGCTGCATCAGCCGGATATAAAACGTTTAGCCATAAAATTAGAACTTCCTTATGTCCAGCCTGTCAGTCTAAAAGAAGTAAGTGCAGTAGAAAAATTAAAGGAATGGTCACCAGATGTAATCGTTGTGGCGGCTTTTGGGCAGATCCTTCGTGAAAATGTATTAAATCTCCCGTCTTTTGGTTGTGTGAATGTCCATGCATCGTTTTTACCGCGATGGCGGGGAGCAGCGCCTGTTCAGGCTGCTCTCCTCCATGATGATATTACAGGTGTCACAATCATGAAGATGGACAAGGGACTGGATACAGGCCCGATATTAAGTCAACGTGCCCTTCCAATAGCCGATGATATGACGGCTGGCGTTTTATTTGATCAATTGGCACAAATGGGGGCTGACCTGTTAATTGATACTTTACCGAAATATATTGACGGTGAAATTAAACCTCAACCACAGGATGATCAAAAGGCGACCTATGCTCCAAGATTGAAGAAAAAGGACGGAAAATTGGATTTTTCCCAGCCTGCCGCATTTCTAGTACGGATGGTTAGAGCATACAATCCCTGGCCAGGCGCATACCAGTTTTTTGATGATACCAGGTTGAAGATATTGAAAGCACATGTTGTTGATAGCCTTACAGCACAACCAGGAACAAGGTTGGTATTTGAAGGGAAACCTGCCTGGGGTACTGGTCAGGGTTTATTAATCCTGGAAGAGGTCCAGGCAGCTGGGAGAAGCCGGATGTCAGGTGAGGAATTCTTGCGCGGTGCAAAGGATTGGATTGGAGGAGAAACTGAATGAATTTCTTTACACTGATGTTCCTTCGCCACGGAGAATCAGTTGGCAATGCGGAAGGTTACTACCAGGGACAAAAAGAATTCCAGCTGACAAGACGGGGGAGAAATCAAGTAAAGCGTCTTGTTTCACGCTGGCAAGTTGATGGCACCCACATTGATCAAATTATCACAAGTCCGTTAGTCCGGGCAAAGGACACCGCTGAAATTATCAGCAAAGCCCTGGGTTGTCCCATCGACGTTGACCCCGATTGGAGTGAACGCGACATGGGATTGCTGTCTGGCATAAAACGGCAGTCAGCCGATGAAGTCATCTCAAAACCCGAATTTTTTACACCTTATGACAACATGGCGGAAACCGGAGAGGGAAATTGGGCGCTTTACCTTCGGGCAGGTCGGGCGATACATAGTATCTTACAACGACCCCCAGCGCGATTTTTGATTGTCTCTCACGGGGGCATCCTGAACCAGGCTTTGCATGTGGTGTTTGGCATGACCCCTCAGGCCAGTGGACAGGGTGTGCATTTTCGTTTCGTCAATGCTGCCTTTGCCACGGTTCATTATGATCCATCGAATCATAAATGGGTTGTTTGGGGGCTAAATGATTTCACACATCTGGCGGTTAAGGATTTTGATCTTGATGAAGATGAAGAGTCTTAAATCACATTTTTTATAGGCACCTTGAAATTACTGAGAAAGCAAGTAATTTTTAATTCTCTTTGGTCATAATGAGCCATATTTTTTAGTAATCATATTTGATATTATGGATGGAAATCTTAGTACATTTCTGAGATTAAAATCAAAAGAGTACGATCAGCATGATGTTAACACATGACTATACATTGATATTGGTATAAGGATAAATATGACTGAAAAAGATTTGACGATCATGCAATTAAACGATTCTCATGCTTATCTTGAATTGCATAATGAATTATTCTACAAGGGGGATCATGCGGAATACAGAAAAGCTGGCGGATTTGCACGAATCAGCACAATTGTCAAGCAGGTACGTGATGAAATGGATGACAATGTCCTGGTGTTTGACTGCGGTGACACGATTCATGGGACTTACCCAGCAGTACAAACCAAGGGGGAAATGCTGGTTCCCGTTTTAAACAAAATTAAATTCGATGCCTGGACGGCTCACTGGGAATTTGGGTATGGACCTGAACAACTTATGAAAATTACCGGTATGCTGGATTACCCTCTGCTGGCGATCAATTGTTATGGCAGGGATACGGGTGAGAGAATTTTTGATCCGTATAAAATCTTCGAAATTAATGGTGTTCGGGTCGGCGTGATTGGCATCGCCGCCTTCATTGTGGACAAGGTCATGCCTGACTGGTTTAGTGAAGGTATAAGAATGACCATTGGGAATGAAGAGTTACCGGTTTTTATTGAGAAATTACGTCAGGAGGAACATGTAGACCTGGTGCTGGTATTATCTCACTTGGGATATCCCCAGGATGCAAAATTAGCATCAGAAGTCGATGGCATTGATGTCTTGTTGAGTGGACATACTCACAACCGTTTAAGACACCCTGCAATTATCAATAACACGATTGTTTTTCAATCCGGTTGTCATGGCTCTTTCCTGGGTCGCCTGGACCTGAAAGTGAATGGTGGAAAGATCGTCAATTTTTCTCATCAACTTATAGAGATTGATGAATCGATTGAACCCGACCTAGAAATTGATACCTTAATCAACGCATTGATGAAACCTCATAGAGAATATCTTTCACAAGAAGTGGGGACAACGAAAACGCCCTTACACCGCTACAGGGTCTTAGAATCCACAATGGATAATTTGCTATTGAAATCTTTGATGGGTGTAACGGGAGTGGAAATGGCTTTTTCCAATGGGTGGCGTTACGGCGCCCCAATTATCCCCGGAAAAATCACGATGAATGATTTGTGGAATATCATCCCAGTCAATCCTCCCCTTCAAACTTGTAAATTAACGGGTGCTGAGTTGTGGCACATGATGGAAAAGAATTTAGAGCGCACTTTTTCTCGTGATCCTTACCAGCAAATGGGGGGATATGTGAAACGTTGCATGGGATTAAACCTGTACTTCAAAATCGAGAATGACAATAAACAACGTATAGAGGAGCTATTTATTCAGGGTGAGCGGGTGAACCTGGAAAAGGTTTACGATGTATGTTTTGTAACCTCTCAAGGTGTTAGCAAAGAATATGGTACTGACCGGAAAAAACTGGGAATTACCGCCATCGACGCATTATTGAAATACATTGAAGGAAACAAACTTATTCATGTGGGCATAGAAAATTCAATCAACGCGATCTAAGCCTCCGGAGGGAAGAATGATATTTAAGAGATACGAATCAGAAGGGCTTGCACATTACTCCTATTTGATTGCAGATGAAGGGCAGGCAGCAGTCATTGATCCCCGTCGGGATATTGACGTTTATTTACAAGATGCAGCGCATGATCAGGCTTATATATGTCGCGTTTTCGAGACACATCGAAATGAAGATTACCTGATTGGGTCATGTGAGATTGAAGAAGCAACAGGGGCGGAAGTTTTCCATGCGGATAAACAGTGGGATTATCGATATGGTACACCGGCAGAAGATGGACAGGCGTGGATGATAGGCCGTTTGAAAATCCGAGCGATTCATACGCCGGGTCATACGCCGGGATCAATGTGCTATTTAATGCACGATCCCAACGGCAATCCCTGGGTCCTTTTTTCAGGGGATGCGCTTTTCAGCGGTGATGCAGGGCGGGTTGATCTTCTGGGCGAGGAACGATTGGAAGAGATGGCACGCCTGCTTTATGATTCTATCTTTAATAAAATCCTGCCCCTGGGAGATTCGATTATCCTTTGTCCAGCTCATGGCGCTGGTTCTGTGTGTGGCTCAAAAATTATGGAGCGAACCTGGACGACGATTGGCATGGAAAGGATGTATAATCCGGTCTGCCAGGTTGAATCCGAACAAGCTTTTATTGATTTGCATGCGCAAATGCTTGAGCGACCGCCATATTTCCGCAAGATGGAGGTGCTTAATTTAGAAGGTCCACCTGTTGTTGGGCGCCTACCCATCCTATCACCCCTTTCACCTGAGGATTTTGGGAAACTAATGCCACAAGCCCAGATCGTTGATACGAGGGATCAGGTCAGTTTCGGAGGCGTTCACATCCCTGGCAGCCTTTCAATGTGGGATCACGTTTTGCCGGGTTTTGCAGGCTGGTTTCTGGATTATGACAGGCCTATCCTGTTTGTATGCGACCCGGAAAATGCGGAGGATATCGTCCGGATAATGTTCCGTATCGGTTTTGATAAGCTTGCTGGCTATTTGCGGGAGGGGATCTTGAGCTGGGTTGTATCAGGTAAGCCGATAGAAAAGTTGAGCTTGGTGACCGCAATCGAATTGTGTGAATCAATGAAAACAGACGGGGATCAATTCCTTCTGGATGTTCGCGCTGAGGAGGAATTTAAGGGAGGGGGATTGAAGCATGCTAAACATATCCACTTAACAGAAATACTGGAAAATCTGGAATTAATTCCCAAAGATAAGTCTGTTTTCCCGTTATGTAGAAGTGGGAACCGATCGATGTTAGCTGCCAGCATTTTACAACGCGAAGGTTTGGAAAATATGAAACTGCTGACAGGTGGTTTGTCTGCATGGCAAGCCTCTGATTGTGATTTTGAATTGTAAGTTCTTGAGATTGAAATTTGATTGTAACAAAAAAAGCTGAGAACACATCCTATCGATCAGGTGTTGTTCCTCAGCATTAAGACAAAAAAATTTTTTAAATAAAAAGCGGTGGACATGACAGGTCACCGCTGCTTGTTTATTCTAAAATTGGTTCATTGTTACTTTCATTATTCTTTTGGTTTTCCCCTGGTATATATCCAAAATTGCGCCAATGACGATGCCAAGTTATATGCCGACACCGATACCTAATCCGTAGATATCCAATTTCAATCCTAGTGCAGTACCAAAAATTAAACTGTAAACGAAACCCATGCCGACATGGGATTTTTCCTTTGTTTTATTTTTTCAGTCATAATCAAATCTTTTTCTACTTAGTGATGAGGATTGTGTTGCAGGAAAGTATTGATTGAATATACTATCATTGGCTTGACATTAGGGGAAATCATTAATAATTTATTCAAAAATCTACCATGTTAAATTTTGAATCCAGGTGAAATTTAATTTTCGTAAATCTCGCTGGTTTTGGCAGCCATGATAAAGTCGTTATTATGGAGCCCTTCAATAGTATGGGTCCACCATTCGATGGTCACACGTCCCCAAGTCAATTCAATGACGGGGTGATGACCTTCTTCTTCTGCGATTTCCCCGACCTTATTTGTAAAGGCAAGTGCTTCTGCAAAATCGTCGAATTTGAATTTCCGTTTGAGGTGTTTAACACCATCTTTTTTAACTACCTTCCATTCAGGAATGTTTTTCAGAAATTCTGCAATTTCATCTTTTTTCATAGGTGGAATGTCGCTTTCGCAAGGTACGCATTTTTCTTGGATTAACTTTGTCATTTTTATTTCCTTGCTGCTAATTAATTAACATTTACCTCAATAAGGGAGAAAACCAAAATCAAAAGCACTTTAAATTTTTCTAAAGAGAGATTGCGTC
>Ga0209121_10005289_pt1 | contig 11742 bp, 12 predicted proteins | sample Cruoilmetagenom3_FD_187292 | JGI IMG/M metagenome (GOLD analysis project Ga0209121, IMG submission 187292) | Oil polluted marine microbial communities from Coal Oil Point, Santa Barbara, California, USA - Sample 3 (SPAdes) (version 2) | ecosystem: Environmental > Aquatic > Marine > Oil seeps ...
TTGGTAGATTCAAGCGCTAAATGCTGGTTTTGCCGCGATCTCGCTGCAAATGGTAATTGCCCTCCAGGCAATATACTCTGTAATCTTGCTATAGTCTCTAAACCTGCGAACATTATAGCCGACCGCCACGGCTATTGCTATTGCGTTTGCTCCAAATCGCCGTTGTTAGGTTTTTCCGTGCTGGATGGGGAGCTCATCGGCATCGATTTCAAATGGAAATATGCGTAAAAACGCTCGCGGAAAAAGGGCGTAACAAATGCCAGAATCATGAACGGCAGATTTAGCAAGTATATACAAATCGCGAAGATAAGCCCCACAAGCAGCACCCCAGGTATCTGTCGGATGAGTTCTTTCGCCGGATCGGAAGGCCCCTCGGAAATCAGGAAAAATGTAATCATACCCACCAGTGAAATGACCATCGTCCACAATGCCAGCCAAAGCATGAATCGCCACGGGCCGTACCGTTTCCGGCAGCGCCAGCCGGCCAAAACGAAGACGAGCAGCATAGTAACAATCCCCAGAGCCTGGATTACAAAAATCTGGAAAGCCGCTTGAGATGACCATGCCTGATACGACACTACCGCAACGACGGTAACTGCGACCAGCACAACCAGCGCCAGCAGGAAGCTGACAAAGCGGTTCCGGTTGCCAAGTTTATATGCCAGCAGCCACAGCATGGCTATACCTAACACAAGAGCATCGATCAGCACCCTAAAGACCTCCAGTACATCGGATGGAGCTCCAAGGATTGGTTGGAACCGCGACCACAACAAACGCACAAGAAAAATCGGGACGAAAATTAGCAAAACACGGGGATCGCGATTATCCCTGACCAGCAGTATCGCAAGCGCCAGAATAATCCATAATCCCAGGGCAGACATGCTGTAGTACCACTTCCATGAGTAAACAGTCGCCGTGCCTTCTTTGATACCCATACTGCTGATATCCTCGGAAGAATCGATAGCCGGGACAATCCGCAACTGTCCCCAGACGCCCGGAGGTACTCGCCACGAGTACGAGCATGTGCCGCCTCAGCCAAACTGGAACTTGTCAGAGGCGATTTCTTTATCTCCCTTATAGATTGTGAAAGCGGGTCGATGCACCCTTTCGAATCGATACCCTTCTCCGGCGGCTCCAACTAACCGATAGTCCATCGTCAGTAATTGACCCTTTCGCTGCACTATGATGCGTTGTTCGAGCGGCCCGCCGGCTTTGAGGAAGGCCGGCTCGTCGGGACCCACCTGTATCGGCCCCAGCGGCGTGCCGCCCCTGGAAGGGAAGTGTACCAATCCACTTTTCAGCAGCAGTTGCGAGATCTTGTACGTGCCGGGCTCCAGCATAATGCTCTTGCCGGGCTCTTCAAAAGTCTGCTTTTCGTTGCCGCTTTGCAAAACCAGCAACCTGATGTCCTCGCCTTCGAGTTTCAACTCATACTTTATGGGCTGTTCGGATTGCGAAGCCGCCTGGCTGTCGAGAGCAACACTACTTGTCATGATCACGGAGCAGAGAACATTCCACGCAACAAATCCACTCAAACGCCGCTTCTTTTCCATATTGACATTCTCGCCAATCAAATTGTCACTGCATATTCAATATTTCGGCAGTTCATGTTAAACAGGACTTTCCAAAAGGTCAAGCTTTCTCGTTCTGCGTGCTGCGTTCTGAGTCGCGGAACGCTGAACGAAAAAGTTGCATTTCAGAATTCATCTGGTATCTTGAGTATCCATGGTACTTAGAGAACAGTCCGGCACGTTGATATAGAAAATAACAGGTGAAATATGATTAATAAACTCATTGGTTTAGCCGTCTGCCTGGCGATTGTTGCCGGCAATGTGCAGGCCCAGCCGGTTGGCCTGGAATTCTATTATAATCTATCGTCGCTGGCTTATATTTATCCTAATGCCGAGTCATATTACCTCTCAAGCTACGACCGGTCCGGCGGCAATGACGACGGATTTCGGGGAACTTACTCTCAGCTCTACATTGATGACAAAGGCGAGCACGTTATCTTCGAGGAAGATGGCCCCGGCTGTGTTTATAACCTCTGGTTCACCGGCAGCGGGCGCAATTTACACTGGGGCAAGCTCAGGTTCTATTTCGACAATGAAAAGACGCCGCGTATCGAGTACGAGGCAAGGGAATTCTTCAGCGGCCTACACCGGCCTTTTGTTTACCCCTTGGTGACACATTCCTTCATATCCAGCGGAGGCTTTAGCTGCTCGATGCCGATACCTTTCGCCGGGCATTTGAAAATCACGACCGAAAAAGCAGCCGGTTTCTACAATACCTATTATCAACTCTACAAAGGTATTCCACTAACATCATGGACAAACAAACAGGATAATTCAAAACTTATCGACATCTTCCAAAGTTGCGGCAGCGATCCAAAGCGCACATCTGAAAATATCCGGGTGGCTCGCAAAATAGTACCGCTTGCTGTTGCGAGCCGCGGAACCATGCCGGAAGTGGAGCTTTTGTCACTGAGTAACGGCGGGACTGTTCAGCATATTAAAATCAATCCTCTCTACAGGCCGGATGCTTATTCTTTGAACCATGTCTATCTTCGGATTTTCTACGACAATCAGGACGAGCCGGGCGCGGATGTGCCTATCGGGCCGTTTTTCGGATCCGGACTCGGCCAGGCGGATGTCAGAAGTCTTTTTGTGGGTATGTCCAATTCCGGGGCCTACTACTGCTATCTGCCGATGCCGTTCAAGAACGGCATACGCATAACCATTCAAAACAGAAGTTACGAATCCGGCGGAGAATTCTTTTGCGAAGTCGGCTACACCAATCAATTCCCGGCAGAGCAGAAAGATACGGCTATCGGATATTTTGGCGCCAAATATAACAACGCATGGCCAATCACCGAGCCGAAAGATTATATCCTGTTCGACTATAAAGGTGCCGGGGCGGTCGTCGGCCAGGTCATGACGGTAGAGCCGGTCAAACCCGACCGCAAGCGATGGTGGGAAGGTGATATGAGAATTTACATCGACGGCCAGGAAAAACCACGCTTCCACGGCACAGGCCATGAAGATGAATACCAGGGCGGCTGGTCCACTTTCTGGCTGACGAATCCCTATTCCCTGCCGCTGTTCGGTCAGCCGAAGACAAAGGACCTGATTGATGTTTTTGGCCAGGTAAACGGCTCAACCACCACATATAGATTCTGGCCGGGAAAGATTCACTTCAAGAAATCGATAACCATTTCAACCGAGCACGGCAATCATAACGACACACCGGCGAATTATTCTTCGCTCGTATATTATTACTATATTCCCGATTAGTGTTATGCGTTGATGAGTAATAACATCGCAAATATCAAGATTGACATTCCCTGTGCCGGTTGGTTTAATTTGCTTCTATGTTTAAGAATATTGCAATAATCGGCGATGGCGGAATGGGCACCGTTTTGGGTATGCTGCTTTGTGAGAAGGGCATAGCGGCGAGGATTTGGGGTTATGACCGCCGGCAATTGGAAGAGATAGCAAAAAATCGCGAGAACAGGAAATTTCTGCCCGGCTACAAGCTGCCCAAAGAGCTCGAATTCGAGCATGATGATAAGCGTATCATGTCCGGAGCCGACCTGATTGTTTCCGCCGTGCCGTGCCAGTTTATCAGGCCCGTCTGGACGAGACTGAAGGGTTATGTCCCGCAGGAGGTTCCCATTGTCTCTGTCGCCAAGGGCATTGAAAATGATACGCTGCTGCGTCCAACCGAGATATTGGCGGAGATTCTTCGTTCAGATTTCCGCGTTCAGATTTCCGCGACTCAGAGCTCGGCGCGCAGTACGCAGACCGCGGAACGATCCGAGCGACTGGCGGTCCTCAGCGGACCTACCATCGCCGATGAATTAGCCAGGAAACTTCCGGCTACGGCCTGTTCGGCGTCACGCGATGAATCGCTGGCCAGAAAAATCCAGCATACCTTTTCAGATAATGTCCCCTGGTTTCGTGTTTATACGAACACGGATATCGTCGGGGTCGAATTAGCCGGCGCCATGAAAAACGTTATCGCCATAGCGGCGGGAATAATAGACGGCGCGGGCGCCGGAGATAACGCCAAAGCGGCACTTCTGACCAGGGGGCTTGCGGAGATCAAACGCCTGGGAATTACGATGGGAGCCAGACCGCAGACTTTCTCGGGCCTGACCGGCTTGGGTGATTTGGTTACGACCTGCATTTCGCCAACGGGAAGAAACCGCTCGTTCGGCGAAAGGATAGGCAAAGGGCAAACAATTGAACAAGCCCAGGGTGCGACCGAATCGGTCGTTGAGGGTATTGCTACCTGTGAATCGGTTATTGCCCTCGCTGAGCGATACGGTGCCGAGATGCCGATTACCCAGGCAGTCTATAAAGTGCTGTTCGAAAACAAACCCGTGCGAACAGCTATCGCGGATTTAATGAAACGCCGGCTCAAGGCTGAGTGATGTCGGGTGGGCATTGCACACCAACTTTTAAAATGGTGTGCTGTGCACACCCTACAAAGTCCCATAAACTTTCCGCTTACCGCGCCTATTGGCGGCAGCTTCTGCGATCTAAAACTATCGCGCTTAATCGTATTCACTCTTTAACGAAAAATTTCCCTATTAAGAAGTTTTTGTTTTTGGAAAACTTCAAAATCATCCATGTCGTTGATAAGCCCCAAAACCGCTTCTATAAATTTGAATCGCAGATTTTATCGGAAGCTGAATCTGTATGCTGCGGCTGTCCGTGAAATGAGCACCTAATATTTTTGCCGGAGTTTGGCTGAATTAGGTTCCGTTTCATATATTTTAGTTGGAACTACGGTTGTTATAAAAACGCATGGGGATTAAGTCATTTAATACGGGTGCAATAAGAATATGTTAGGACTTTTGAAAAACCACATATACTCGATCGGCGTTGACGTCAGGCATGACAGTCTTAAGCTGGCTCAGCTTGGAAGCAATGGACAAAATATAAATGTCATTGCAGGCAACAGGAAACAAAGACCTGATGGCATCGAACCCGGTAGCAGAGATTGGCAAAAATGGGCCATTGAGACTATGCACTTGTTTACGTCATACGGCGACTTTCGGGGCAAGGAGGTTATAGCGGCAATGCCTGAAAGTGATGTGTTTATCGATCATATAAAAATGCCGAAGATAAATGACAGCAAACCCCAGGATGCCGTCTTCTCAAAGATAAAGCAGAAACTCCCGTTCGAGCCTCTTGAAGAGAATACGCTGATGAAATACATCGAGACCGAGCAGGACAATGTTCTGATAATGGCAACCGAACGTACCATTATTGACAGGCACCTGGCAATATACGAAGAGGCCGGTCTGTCGATCAAGTCTATTGGTGTTTGGCCGTTAGCTTTGACAAATTGTTATGTCAAGTTTTTCGGCCGGCGCAAATCCGACCTCGAAGCAATTGTAATGCTCGTCTGTATAGAAGAAAACTGTACTAACGTCGTTATTTGTCGTCATAAGAATCTGCTTTTTGCTCATTCGATATCGATAGGTTACAAGCAGCTTGGCGACGAGCAGGTATTAGCGAGATTAGTGATAGAGCTGACCGGCTGCAGAAGGCAGTTTAGCTTGATGTACCGAAACGCTCAAATAGAGCGTCTGATTTTCCTTTCGGGCCAGGCTGTAGATACCGAATCATGTGCAACCATAGCGAAACAACTCGAAATGCCGGCACAGGTGGGAGATTGTCTGGCGGCAGTGGATATAGCCAAATCCTGCCGCCTGGGTAAAGATATCGAACGTAACAAAGAACATTTGGGTGACCAGATGGACCGAAGAGACCGTCCCGTCAACTGGGCTGTCACCTTCGGACTTAGCTTATCGTAGAAACGGGGCTCCCGAACGCAACGGAGTCTGTTCGGCGGCCTGACAAAAGGAGGTAAACTTAAAAATGGTAAATATAAATTTTGTTCCTGATGATTACGCTCAAAGCAACGAATCCCGCAGAACGAACTTGATATACCTTGTTCTGTTTGCGGTGGTAATGACGGCATTAGGCGGCTCATTTGTGTCCATCAAAATACGTCAGCGTGCCTGCATGACCAGTGAAGAACTGATAAATGCCAGGATGACCGAGATAAAAGAGGCCATAAAACAGTTCGAGGAGCTTCAGACGAAAAAAAGGGAGATGATGAAGACGGCCCTTACTACCGCGGAACTGCTTGAACCGGTGCCGAGAAGTATCTTATTGGCATCGCTGACGAATAATTTGCCTGCGGGTGTATCGCTTTTGGAGGTGAATCTAATTCAGAAGCAGTCGAAGCAGAATTCAACAGCTTCAAGAACCAGTAAATATCAGGCGGCTCAGGCCAAGGCTTCCCAGGCGAACGGCTCGCAACAGCAGAACAGTGCATCTGAGAATCCGGAGAAACTCCTGGTCACACACATAGATATAGGAGGTATGGCCCCAAGCGATCTTGAAGTTGCCAGCTATATAAAACAACTCAGCAATTCGAGCCTGCTGGATAACGTAGCACTCGTGGAATCAAAAGAATACAAATTGGAGGATACCACGTTGAGACAATTCAAATTGAGTGCAATGCTTAGAAAAAATGTCCATCTTACCAAGGAGGACATCGAGGGTATCAAGAGCAAGGCTGAAAATACGATATGGAATTTTTAACGCCGGTGTTGATTGTGGCCCCTGATCGGGCCGCCCGGAACAGATCGGTTCATCATTGAAACGAGGGTATAATTATGACAGGCAATTTTAGAAAAGCGGTTTTCTTCGTCTTGTTGTTGGGTGTGGCTGTAGTTGGCTATCAATATGTGATTAAGCCAGCCAACACACATTTGGCTGAAGTGAAAGGGCGGGTCGATACGAAATTCGCTCAATTAGCCAAATTCCAACAAGCCACAGTAGCGGCAGAGGACCTTACAAAGCAGCTTGAGCAATTACAGGAGGCGATAGCATTTTTTGAAAGCAGACTACCTCCAAAAAGTCAGATTCATGAAGTGCTTCAACAGGTTACTGTAATTGCACAAAAGGAGGGTCTCGAGCCTAAGACAATTCGAACGCTCAAGAATAAAGACAATAGCGGCTATATAGAACAGCCGTTAAAAATGGAGCTGGTGGGCAATTTCAGCTCGTTTTACTCATTCCTCTTAGAGCTTGAGAATCTCCCGCGAATAACAAAAATTCGCGAACTAAAGTTGGAAAAGCAAACGGACGATGATGGTCGAATAGCAGCCGACTTTATAGTGAGCATATTTTTCCAGAACAAAGTCAGCTAAAAGAAATTTTAACCCGAATCAGAGACCAAATTAATGGAGCATAACTATGTTGTCTTTTCTACGTGAGCAGGGTAATGGGGAGTCACCGGCAAAAAAACCGGATGCCGCTGGCATGGAATCGACTGAGGGCGCTGAAAATCCACAGGAGAATCCACAGGAGCAGGAATACCTTACCGTAGCGGCTTCTGGAAAACGAGCTCGCAAGAGCACGACATTGCTCGCCATCTTGTTTATCATTGGCCTGGTGTGCCTCGGATATATGATTAAAAAGAGCACGCCTCAGGCAGCGTCGGCAGCGTCTGATGAGACTGAAGAGATGCAGGTTGAGGCCGCCATCGCCCGGCTTACCGGCGTCAAATCAGAAATGTTCAGCAGCATGGATGAGATTGTCAGGAAATTCTATGAATTTTCTGATGTGCTCCAGGTCAAGGTCGGTGAGCTTGTGAAAAATCCTTTTAAGGTCGAAGCGATTTTGGCCAATACGAAAGAAGAAGCCCATGTCGAGATAAAAGTTCCCGAGGTTGACGTCGAAATGGCGCAGAAAAAGCAGATACGGCAAAAGGCAAAGGGAATGAAGCTTCTGAGTATTATGCAATCGGAATCGGATCAGGGCGCCTGCTGTATGATTACTGATAAAATTCTCTACGAGGGCGATTATATAAGAGATTTCAAGGTTCGCCAGATTGGCGACGGCTTCGTCAAGCTTATATGGGATCCCAGTCGCAGTAACGGGCCTTCGGAAAACGATTCAGACACTGTAGAGATAATGCTGATGTTGTCGGAATAAAACCACGGTTTGTATTTGAAGGTATCGTGTAAAAAATTCTTTGAGGAAAGTGTGATATGATAAACATAAAAACGATATTAGAAAACGTGATAGAGAATGGGGCAAGCGATTTACACATAAACGTCGGGATGCCGCCGATATTGCGAAGGAATACTGAATTAACCGAGCTGGATTTTCCGGCCGTCAGCAATGAAGATGCCAAAGAAATGGTACTTTCCATGATAGGGCCGGAAAGGTTCAAAAAGTTTGAACAAAATAAAGACCTTGACTTCTCGACAAACCTCGATGACGGCCATCGATTCCGCGTTAACACTCACTATCAGCGGGATACAATCGCGATTTCATTCAGAGTTATTCCGAATCAGATTCCTGTGATTGACGATTTACACCTGCCGCCGATAGCTAAAGAGCTGGCGGACCTGCCGAGAGGCCTGGTCCTCGTAACCGGACATACAGGCTCCGGAAAAAGTACAACTCTCGCTGCAATGATTGATTCGATCAACACAAAGTACAGAAAACGCATTGTTACGCTGGAAGACCCTATCGAATATATGATAGAAAATAAAAACAGCATGGTCGAACAGCGAGAAATCGGTTCCGACTGTATGGAATTTGCATCAGGACTTAAGCACGTGTTGCGGCAGGACCCGGACATCATTATGGTCGGCGAGATGAGAGACCTGGAAACCACCGGTTCGACGGTAACGGCCGCCGAAACCGGCCACCTTGTCTTCAGTACGCTGCACACGATCAATGCTTCGCAGACCATCGAACGTATTATCGATATCTATCCCGCGGCTCAGCAAAATCAGATTCGAACGATGCTGGCAAATACGCTTCAGGCGGTGCTTTCACAGACACTGTTCAGACGCGTAGACGAGCCGGGAATGGTACCCTGTACGGAAATATTGCTGTGTACTTCCGCAGTGAGAAACTGCATTCGTGAGAACAGAATCTACGAGATTCCGAATATTATCGAAACCTCACGAAGGCTGGGTATGCAGAATCTGGACAATAGTATCGCTGATATGTACTTCAAGGGGTATATAGACAGGGATGAGGCGATTATGCGCTCGAGCAATCCTGCGAAAATGGAGAAGACTCTGGTACCGGTTGATGAGTTCGAAGTCGTCGAGTCGGAAGAGGAAGCCGCTGTTATGCAGCAATAACCGGCCCATCCAATTATAGGGGCGAAACTTTTCGCCGTAAAAGAGGCAATAGGACCCAAACGGTCGATGCAGAAAGATGGGGCATGTAAATATGTTTGAAGAATCGTCGCAAAATAGCCAGGGCGCAACTGCAGTTACAGAAAATCAGCAACATGACAAGGCACCATGGGAAAAGACCCATAGGCCCCGGGAGTCCGCATCTACTCAGGGCCGTTCCTCCAGAAAACCACAGAAAAAGGCCTGGCAAAAAGTCAGCAAGTTCAGATTTGAGTGTGGGCCGAGCAGAAAGGATATTCTGAATTTTACCAATCAGCTTGCGGTTATGGTACGTGCGGGGATCAGCCTTCAGGATTCGCTTGAGTCGATAGCGGAACAAAACGATAACCGAAAATTCAAGGTGATCATTATCGATTTGAAAAACCGAATCGAAGCAGGCCAGAGTTTTTCGCAGGCGCTTTCCGAGCACCCCCAGACATTCAGCAATCTCTATATCAACATGGTTGCTGCGGCGGAGATTAGCGGTTCGCTCAGTGGAATGCTACAAAAATTAGCGGAGTATCTGGACTCTGAAGCCGAAACTCGCTCGCAGGTCAGAGGGGCTATGGTATATCCGATTATCATAGCAACAATGGCGGTCTCCGTGACTATTTTCCTGCTGTGCTTTGTTCTGCCGAGGTTTACCATGATATTCGAGGGTAAGGAGCATCTGCTGCCGACTCCAACCAAGGTTCTGATGGCCAGCAGTGCGTTTCTGCGCGGCTACTGGTTCTTTATTGTGCCGGTGATTGGCGCTCTATTCTGGGCATTTTGGTATTTCATCGGCACCAAGGACGGCCGGAAGTGGTGGGACAAGGCTAAATTGTCCTTGCCTCTTATCAAATCGCTCTGCCAAAATCTCTATATAACAAGGAGTATGCACACAATGGGCGTGCTTACAAAAGCCGGTGTGCCGATCTTGAACACAATTTCAATAACCGCCCAGATCGCGGGAAATGTTCTTTACAAGAATATGTGGCTCAATGTCTATGAGGAGGTTCGTCAGGGTAATAAAATTGCCTCCAGCCTGGGCCAGTATAATTTGATGCCGAGCAATGTCGTGCAAATGATAAAAAGCGGCGAAAATTCTGGAACGATCAGCGACGTGCTTAGAGATATCTCCAGTTTCTACTCAAGAGAGCTCAAAACGGCGATCAAAACAGTCACATCGATGATCGAACCGATCATGATCGTGCTCATGGGTGTTTTGGTTGGCTTTATTGCGATGAGTATTATCCTCCCGATCTTCAGGATGTCCAGTATCGTGATGGGTAAATAGATTCATTGCTCCGGCCCGGAGTTCCGGGTCGGATGTTATGATTGAGGGCCAACAAAATGCGTAATACGAAATACAAAAGCGGCTTTTCACTTATTGAGGTGCTAATCGCAATACTGCTGGTCGGTCTTGCGATGGCGGCTCTGATGGCATCCAATACTGCATTCACTAAAGCTAACGGTGCCGGAACTGATTTGTCTACTGCCGAGTTTCTTGTTGAACAAATAAGAGAGCTTACAACACTATTGCCGGTGGTTGATCCGGAAAGCGAGGATTGGGCATTTGGACCGGAAGCAGGAGAAACATTGGCTATCTACGACGATTTGGACGATTTCGATGGTACGAGCTTTTCGCCGCCCATCGATGCCGACCGAAATCCTCTGAACGACTTGGCCGCATATAGTCAGCAGGTTACCGTTGAAAATGTGAATGCATCTAATTTCGAACAGGTCAAAGCCGACACCTACACCTCCTTTGTTCGAGTAACCGTAAGGGTTTATTTGAACTCAAAGGAAATCACCTCGGCGAGCTGGCTTCGGGCACAATACTAAATGACTTGCCCTTCGACTCCGCTCAGAGCGAAGAGCTTCTTCATGCCTCCACAGGACACCTTATGGTGGAGCGGAGACGAGGCCTCTGAATTGCGAGATAAAAAAATGAAAAATACAAAATACAAAGCCGGCTTTACTGTTGCTGAACTGCTGCTTGCTCTGGCGATATCCGCTATGCTGCTCGTTGCCGTGGCGGTTGCCTTTAATGCATCAGCGACGAATTATCGGGAAAACGAGGACATTTTCAGAGTGACCAACAGTGCCAGGCAGGCACTGTTCCGGATGACCACCCAGCTTCGAACGGCGAACCCAGAATTCGGGGCGGTGAATCCGGCGGATCCCAACAACCGTTGCAGTTTGCACACCGCAACAAATCAGGATATCACTTATGAGTTCCGCGCCGCCGACAATAAGCTTTACCTGATAACCAACGCTGACTTGAAAGAGTATGTGCTTTGCGATAATGTTACTGCAATGACTTTTACCAAAACTCCCACTGACGATGGGTTAGACTGTAAAAGTGTTCAGATTTCCATAACTGTCGTAAGCGGCGACGTGCAGCGAAAGATTTCGGCGGCCGCAGTGATCAGAAGAAATTTGATGCGCGTGTCAAAAGTCCCGCCATCGAAAAGGTGATGTAAATTGTTTTATTTCTTGGATTTAAGTCTTTTTATGGGTTGACAAGCAATACG
>Ga0209121_10005290_pt1 | contig 11741 bp, 12 predicted proteins | sample Cruoilmetagenom3_FD_187292 | JGI IMG/M metagenome (GOLD analysis project Ga0209121, IMG submission 187292) | Oil polluted marine microbial communities from Coal Oil Point, Santa Barbara, California, USA - Sample 3 (SPAdes) (version 2) | ecosystem: Environmental > Aquatic > Marine > Oil seeps ...
GGATTATGAGTCCGGTGCTCTGCCGACTGAGCTATGGGCCCTGACTTTAGTTTAGATATTCCTCCAGCATCCTCTTTTTGGCTATTTCTTTTAGCTGTGTGAGAACCTTCGCCTCAATCTGTCTTATTCTTTCCCTGGTGACTCCATATTTTTCACCTATCTCCTGGAGAGTACAATCCCATCCATCCTCTGTACCAAAACGAAGCTTTAGAATCTCCCGTTCTCGACTGTCCTTAACCCCTTGAATTAATTTATCCATCTCCTTTTTAAGGCAACGAAGATTAACCTCTTCGAAGGGGCAACCAGCTTTTTCATTTTCGATAATTTCTATCAAGTGAGAATCCTCATTCTCTCCAATGGGCATATCCATGGAGGTAGATCTGGTAATCACTCTCTGAACTCTCTCCACTTTGTCCAAGGGAAGATCGCATTTCCTGGCGATATCCCCGGCTGTAGGAGTCCTCCCAAGTGTCTGCTCAAGTTCCTGAGATGCACGGTTTACTTTTTTCATGAGTTCGGTTATATGAATGGGAACTCGAATGGTACGGGACTGATCGGAGATTGCTCTGGATAAAGACTGTCTGATCCACCAACTAGCATAAGTGCTGAAACGATTTCCCCTTCGGTAGTCAAACTTGTCCACAGCCCGGGAAAGACCAATGTTTCCTTCCTGAATTAAATCCAAAAAGGGAACTCCTCTTCCTGTATATCTCTTAGCAAAGCTCACCACTAGTCTCAGGTTTGCTTTGATCATCTTATCTCGGTATTTTTCATAGCGGTACTTAGCTCCTCTAATCTCTTCCCGTAACTTGAAGAATTTGTCTTTATCCCCAGGGGGTCTTAAACTGTTTCCTTCCTCTTCGTTCAACTCTAAAACAAAATTGGCGAGTTTTTCCATCTTTCGGGACTTCTTTTTTACACCACCTAAAAAAACATTTCTATCAATGCCTCTCCTTCGGGAAAGTGCGTATAGATAAGGATTTTTTTCCGCAAGATTAGCCAGGTCCAGTAGCCTTCCTCGCAGGATTTTTCTGCTTTCTTTTATTTTCCTTCCGTATTCTTTTTCTTCTTCGGGAGAAAGTAAGGAAGTTTTCCCAATTTCTTGCAGGTATCTTCCAATTCCATCGTTGGCATCCAGTCCCAACCCGGCTGATTTCTCAATTCCTTCCCCCCCTGCACCAATTATCTCAATTCCTTCTTTCTCAAATAGCTCAAATACGTCCTCAATCTCTTCAGGAGTGGAGATATCATCAAGAATTTTCTCCTCCACTTCCTTATAGGTTAATTTACCATTTTTTTCGCCCTTGGCTAAAAGATTTTTTAGTTTTTTCTTCATTAACTCACCTCAACGAGATTTGTCTCTTTAAGTGGGTTAACTCATCCCACCATTGATTAATCTTCTCTTCCTGCCCCTTTCTTTGATTCTCCTTTATGTTTTTCGTTAATTCACTGATTCTCTTCTGAACCTTGTTTCTTTGCCATTTATCAATCAGATCGAGGGCTAGTTTCTCTTTATCATCTGTCTTAAAAGGGGACTCAGATAAAGAAAAAGAAGAGATAATGCTAGATAAATTCTCCTCCTCCAATTGATTTATTAATCTGGAGAAAGATGTCTTTCCTTTTTTCCACGAAATAATGATTTCCTTGGCAATTCTACGGTAGTCAGGATTGGTAAAATTATCCAGATCCCATCTTTCTCCTACTAACTTTACTACCGCCTCATCATCCAGCATGAGCTGAAGAAGCATTCTTTCTCTTTTTTCCTGTCCATCTTCCATTTTAAGAAATTCGGGGCGAGAAAGGAAACCTCTCTCTTTCCTTTTGAATCTCTTAAACTCTGTGCGGATCATCTCTTCATCTAAATCTAACCGCTGGGAGAGACTCCTTATCAACTCTCCCAATGTTATTGAGTTACTCACCTTTGCCAATGTCGGAAAAACCTCTTCCGTAATCTCTATTTTATCCTCACGTCTTAGAGAAGGCCTTTTTTGGATCTCCAGGTTTAACCTATAATCAAAATAAGCTAGAGCCTCATCTTTTCGTTTTAAAAAAGAACCCTCACCCTCTTTGTTGACTAAATCGGCTGGATCTACACCGCGAGGCATAGAGATAATTCTTATCTCCAAATTGGCTTCTAACAGAAGATCTATACCTCTGAGCGTAGCGGAAATTCCAGCCTTGTCTTGATCGTAGGCAATAAAAACATGATCAGTATAGCGTTTAATGAGTCTTGCCTGAGAAGAAGTAAGAGATGTTCCCAGAGAGGCAACTACGTTTTTTATTCCCCTTTGATGAAGGGTCATAACATCGGTATATCCCTCCACCAGGATTACTTCCTCTTCTTGTCTTATTGCTTCCTTGCTGAAATTCAAACCATATAGAATTCGGCTTTTATCGAAAATAAGAGAGGAAGAAGAGTTAAGATACTTAGGTAAACTATTATCTAAAATCCGACCTCCAAAGCCACATATCCTTCCCTCAGAGGTAAAGATGGGAAAAATAAGGCGTTGTCGAAACCAGGCATACCAGCCATCTCTTTTTTGAGAGGGAATTAAAAGAGACAGTTTTTTTAAGTTTTCCAGCGAAATTCCTTTTGCTCGAACCATTTTCAGAAAATCCCCAGAAGTTGGAGCCCAGCCCACCCTGAATTTATCGATCACTTCCGGCATGAACCCCCGTTCTTTCAAATATTTTTTAACAGAGACCATCCTCTCTAACTCTTGCTGGAAAAAGTCAGCTACTCTCTCATTGGTGCGATAAAGTTCTTCCTTTAAGACACCCTTTCCCGCTTCTTCGTTAATCACAGCCACAGATATTCCCACTTTCTCCCCTATCATTTTTACTGCCTCGGGAAAGGAGATTTTCTCCCATTTCATGACAAAATTAAAGACGTTACCCCCTGCTCCACAACCAAAACAATGAAATAGCTGTTTTTCAAAGGAAACCATAAAAGAAGGAGTTTTCTCCTGATGAAAAGGGCACAAGGCTTTATAGTTCTTCCCTGCTTTTTTTAAGGGTAAATAATGAGAGATTATTTCTACAATATCTGCTCGTTCGCTAATTCTATCAATCAGCTCATTAGAAATGTAACTTGCCATTTATCCCCATCCCTGCGGAAGGAAATAACTTCGGTAAAGACTAAGAGCATATTGGTCGGTCATCCCCGCAATATAATCGACCGCTATCCTCCTCCTTCCTTCCCTTTTTATATTGGTTTTTAAAGAAGGAGGGAAAAGATCGACATGTTCGAGACAAAAACTGTAAAGATCGGCTACTACTCGATAAGCCTTTTTCACCTCCTGAGCCAAAATTGGCGATGTATAAACTTCTTCATACATAAAGTCTCTTAATTGATTAAATTCGCTAAGAACTATCTGGCTCATTTTAAGATGGGGGTTATCCTGGCTTTGGTCAACCACATCCTGCACCAGGGTATCTATTCGCTTCCTGTTCGTTCTTCCCAGAATCTTTATAGCCTCCCTTGGTAGGTCATTCTCTCTAATTATTCCTGCTCTTAGAGCATCATCTATATCGTGATTCACATAAGCGAGGGGATCGGCTATCTTCACTACTTCCGCCTCCAGAGTATGGGGATGAGTTCCGCTTTTAGGACTGAGTATCTTTTCCTTCTCCTGGGAATGATTCAGAATGCCGTCTCTCACCTCCCAGGTTAAATTTAGTCCTCCTTTCCCCTCTAGCTTCTCCACTACCCTTAGACTTTGTTGGGCGTGTTGAAAACCACCAGGATGAACATCATTTAGAGCATCTTCTCCAGCATGACCAAAAGGAGTATGCCCCAGATCATGACCCAGGGCAATTGCCTCTGTCAGGTCTTCGTTTAGTCTGAGAGCGCGGGAAATGGTACGGGCAATCTGGCTTACCTCCAAGGTGTGAGTCAGCCGGGTGCGATAATGATCACCAAAAGGCGCAATAAACACCTGAGTCTTATGCTTTAGACGACGAAACGCTTTTGAATGGGTGATTCTATCACGGTCTCTTTGAAACTCTGTTCTTAGAGGGCAGGGATTCTCCTTCCTTTTCCGTCCCTTAGTCAGTCTACTCTTGCTCCCATAGGGAGAAAGATATTGTAACTCGTCTTTTTCCTGGGCAATTCTATCAAAGAACCTACTTGTTTTATGTTTCAACTATTAGCAAATTCCTTCTTAGTCCCCGGGTATTTCTGTTCCCGGAGGAAGTTCGATGCCTTCAGGCAAAGAAGGCACCTGGGGCATTTTAAACATTGGCTCACCTGCCTCTAACTTAGTCCCATCAAAAAGATCAGCGGGAAGACCGGTATTAACTTCTACCTTGGTGACGATCATCTCTCCCTCCATGAATGCTCCCATCATGGCTTGCATCATCTCTTTCTCTTCCGGGGTCACATCGGGCATCCCCACTTCCATTTTATATGTCATTTGGTGAGGAACTAACATGGTCTCCACTTGGCGATAATCTTTGAAATCCCAGGTGATTTTGTTAGTCATCTCTTTCCCTTCCTTAGAGGTCCCCGTCATTACCATTAGCATTCTCATAAAGACCCAGTTTTTGGCATTAATCCACATCTTTGCCCATCCTGACCATTCCTCTTCTTTTGAAGGTCCAGCTTGTGGAGGTAGAGGCGATAACCTTTTTATTCCTTCGGTCAAATCATCCATTTTCAAGACATGGGCCTTCTCCCCCTCCAACTTTTCTGTACCAAGGTAATGCATTTGGGAAGGATCTAAAACCTCCCATATCCGAGTCCAATCAGGAGTATAATCTCTTTTCTCCTTTTTTACTTGGCCAGACACAGGATCTACTGACCACTGGTATTCCCCATCATATATGGTTACCAAGGGCTTGCCCATTAGCTCAACCTCGGTGCGAGTTTTGTAGACAGTCTTTCCGGCAATTTTCGCCCTCTTCTGATAAATTGTTGATGCGCCCATCATTGCCATCACGCCCCCGGTGCCTTTGGTAACCATAGTCAAGTCATCAATCTCTTTCATCTGTTGTTCGTAGGCCTGGCGCATACGGTTGATGACCTCCTGGGCACTCATTTTGGCCAAGCAAGCTCCAGTTAAACAAAAAATCAACCCACCGACCATGACTATCATGGCGTTTCTTTTCATTGATCTCTCCTTATCTCATCCGGAACTTTTTCCTGATTTCTTATCCTGAGGCACTAGTTTCTTAAATCTGTTTAATTCTTCCATAAACTTCTTGGCCTTACCCGGGGTAACAGAGATCACACTATTATAAACAAAGGGGCCCACTTTCATTAAATAAGGACTTAAAGTGGAGCTCCTCATCCACTTAGTTGTCTTCTCAGAGAGGGGAGAAATGGTTAACAAAATGAGGATGACGCTACAGATCAATGATCCTTCTACCAGTCCTAAAAGAAACCCTCCTCCCTGATCTAGACCTTTGACAGGGGAATACTTAGATACCTTGTGAAGAATTATCCCTGCTATACCACCAAGCAAAGCCACTGCTATAAAGATAAAGCCGAAGCTCAAAAGATTTGCTATCTTAAGAGAAAAATTAGGAAAATTACTAACTATAATTTTTCCTACCGCCTCGTAGCGGTTAATAGCTATTACGAGGCCGACGAAGATACCTGCCAGGCCAAGGCCTTCCTTGAAGAAACCCCTCATCGCTCCCCGGATGGCAAATACAACTATTAAAGCCACCCACATCAGGTCTAGCCAGTTCATTTAGCTTCTTTCTCGATTTTTTCTATTAGCTGCTGCACCCTTTCCCTGGCTTTTCTAGTTTTCTCTCTTAACTTATAAAGTTCATCGGCGATATTTAGACAGGCGAGGATACTTATCTGTTCATCCCCTCTTTCGGGTATGGAAGAGGCTATCCTCCTAACCTTGTTATCAACATAAGCAGCTATTGTTTTGAGGTATTCCTCATCTTCATTAGCTTTAAGGTTATATTCCTTATCGAAGATACGGACTTTCATCCCCATTTACCAAATACTCCCAAATTTAGTATTATAATACCAGAAAAATCGAAATTGTCAAGCCCTTTGCGTCATCCAATGGCTATCTTTGCCAGGTCCCTACTGTTTTAATACATAAATGAGGAAATTTATCTAGATCTGTATGAGGTAGGAATTTGGCGGACATAAACTCATCCATGTAATTGGGGTGAGTAATAAGGTCGTAGTAGGTTATCTTTCGACTAATCTCATAACATACCTCAAGAGCTTCTCCAGAGAATAGAGCCATCTTCGCCCCCATAACGGAAGTATTCCCCACGAATTGAACTTTCTCTAAAGATAAGTCTGGTATGAGTCCTATAGTAAGAGCCTTTTCTCTGTCAAGGTAGTTTCCAAATCCTCCAGCTAGATATATTTTCCCTATGTCTTCAAATTCTAAATCAAGGGAACCGATTAATATATTTATGGCAGCAAAAATAGCTGCTTTGGCTCTTATTAAATTATCAATATCTGGCTGGGTAATGACTAAGTCTTCTCCTGTTGCCGATTGATCAGCAAAAACTAGAACGAATTCCAACTCTCCATTCCTCTGCCTAACTCTCTTACCTTTGTAAGAATTTAACCTTCCAGATCTATCAATAAAGCCTGAGGTCAATAACTCAGCCACGAGGTCAATTAATCCGGATCCACATATCCCCCGCGGTTTGGCATTTCCAATGGTAGTATAGCTAACCTTCCTCTCCTTGGTAATGTTCACCTTCTCTATAGCTCCTTCAGCGGCCCTCATGCCACATGTTACACCGCTTCCCTCAAAGGCAGGGCCAGCGGAGGCAGAACAACAGATCATCCACTCTTTATTTCCGATGACGATTTCTCCATTGGTCCCTATATCTATAAGCATGGTAAGTTCCTCAGCCTCATAGAGACCGGTAGCCAAAATACCAGCAGTAATATCTGCTCCTACCCAACTGGCTATACTGGGAAGGCAGTAAAGAAGACCACGGGGATTAATTTTTATTCCTACCTCGGCTGCCCTGATGGGAGGAGGAGAAGTGCAGGTAGGGATATACGGCTCTTTTCTGATCCGCGCCGGATCAAGTCCCAGAAGAAAATGAACCATAGTCGTATTCCCTGCACAGACGAGGGCCATAATGTCGTTTAGCTTTACATCGTTTTTTAAGATAAGAGCAGTAATAAGATTGTTTATGTCGCCTACCACGGCTTGCTTTAATTTATCTGGTCCACTCTGCTCTGCATAGATTATTCTCCGGGTGACTTCTTCCCCATAAATCCGTTGGGAATTATACGTAGCCTCAGCATCCACAGTTTCAGAAGTATTTAGATTTACCAGATGAGCCACTACGGTGCAGGTACCAACATCTACAGCTATAGCGTAGTTTTTCTTGGTGGTATCCCTTCCTTCTACTTGAATAACCTCTACTGTTTTTCCTCTTAGGCCCAGGGTTGCCGTTACTTTCCATTTATTTTCTCTTAAGAGCCTGGGTAAGGTCTTCATTATTTTAAGACCGGTTTGCATGATGGGAATCTTTCTTTGTCGGCGGATCTGACGGTAAAGACGTGGATGGTCAGCTAAATTATCTTGAAGGCTGGGTGGAGAGAGTTCAAGATACATTTTTTGCACCAGAGGATCGTATTTAAAATAGACTTTTCCCTTAAGAGGAGCATAAAGACCTCGAAAGCGGCGGGCGTCCTTATCTACCAGTATTTTTCTTTTCTCTTCTCTAGATTCGGGAGGGACTTCTACCACTATGTCTCCTTTAGCCTTAGTCTGACAGGCAAGAACATAACCTTTTTTGATCTCATCCCTGGTTAAAAGAGTGGTAGGTTCAACTGTTACCTCTCCTTCCTTCAAAATAAGGCGGCATTTTCCACAGATCCCATCCCCTCCACAAACGCTGTTAATGTACACTCCTGCCTGGACAGCCGCCTCCAATAGGTTTGTTCCTTTATCTACTTCGGCTGTTTTTCCTTCCGGTTGAAAAGTGATTTTAATTTTTTTCCTCCAATATCTTTTCGATTTTTTCTACTAAAATTTTCTTTGGCACTACCCCGACCACCCTGTCTACCAGTTTGCCACCATTGAAGAATAAAAGAGTAGGGATTGCCATAACCCGGTATTTTCCGGCTGTGACTGGATTTCCATCGACATTTAATCTCCCTACCTTAATTTTTCCCTCGTGCTCCTGGCCAATTTGCTCCACTACTGGGGCTATCATAAAGCAGGGTGCACACCATTCGGCCCAAAAATCAACTATTACGGGAAGATCTGAATTTAACACCTCATTATCCCAGCTTTGATCTGTAAAATCTATCTCTGACATATTTTCTCCTTTCTAACTTCTTTTTAATGGTAGTATCTTTCTCCACTATGAACTTTAGTCTTTATTTGATGCTTTTTCTCTAAAATCTCTACGTATTTAATTATCTCATTTCGGTGCAGTCCCAGACACTGGGAGATATCAACCAGTGTGACAGGGCGTCTTTTAGCCATGCTCAATATTCTCTTCTCCACATCCCTTTTATAAGCTTTCTGGGTGGCTCTTTTAAATTCAGCAATGATCTCACATTTCTTTCCTAAGACCGTCTTTATATTTTTTAAATCTTTTCGGGTTAAAGGCCGGGCAAATTCCTCTGCTGGAGGACGAACCACAGTGTTTAATTGGATTTTTTCGAGATTCATTTGCTTGATTACCTGGGCTGTCTTTTCTATTTCCTCTAGAGAATCATTTATTCCTTTAACCACCATAATCTCCAACCAGACTTTGCCATTAAACTCTTGAGAAAAACTGTCTATCCCGGTGATGACCTTCTCAATCTTCAGTGAGGGATGAGGGCGGTTTACCATCTGGAATATTTCCTGAGTCACCGTATCTAGAGAGGGAATCACTAAATCTGCCTCCATCAAGTCTTCCCGCATCCTCGGTTGGTAGAGCAGAGTTCCATTGGTCAGTATGGCTAAAGGGATAGAGGTTAATTCCTTAACCCGGCTAATTATCCTCCTAATCTCAGAATTTAAGGTGGGTTCCCCGGAACCCGAGAAAGTAATATAATCAATCCTTTTTCCTTCTCGAAGAATCTCTTCTATCTCCCTTAAGATATCATCGGCAGCTATATACTCTTTTCTTTGGATAGTCTTATTAATTGTCCTTCCCAGTTGACAATAGATACAGTTAAGGCTGCAGGTCTTAAAGGGAATTGTATCTACACCTAAGGAAAAACCCAATCTTCTAGAAGGTACCGGCCCGAATATCTGACCCATTTCATACCTCTTTCTTTTCCTGGTCTATCTTCTCCATGATTTTTTTTACCGAGACAAATGCTGGAGAGTCTTCAGGTAAATCAAGCAAAGATTTTCCATTGGAAGTATATTCTTCGAGGTTTTTATCGTAGTTTATTTTTCCCAAATATCTGAGCCCCGTTCTCTTTTCAATCAATCCCTCCATGTCCTGAGAAAACTTATAATTAGCTACAACATAGAAATTATCATATTTTATTCTAATTTCATCAATAATTCTGCCGGCTCTTTTTATGTTATCGAAAGATTTCTTTGATGGATCAACTATAGCAAATATCTCATTTACCTTGGACATTACTTTCCTGTTCAGATGTTCCAATCCTGCCGGAGAGTCAATGAGTGTATAATCGTAATTTATCGATAGTTTAGGGATAATTAACTTTAAAATGTTGTTTGGTTGGCAGTAACATCCATCTGTCCATTTCGTTCCCAGGGAAAATAGATCAAATTCAGTACCTTCGTATAAACAGGTATGAAACATATATTCAATTTGATTTGGACGAGGTAAAGATTTCAGTTCTTCAGGAACTTCTCCTTTCTGAATATCAAAAAGAACACTCGATATTGTTTTTATCTTCTCTTGCTCCAAATTAACGCCAATCATTTCAGCTAGATTCTCATCTGGATCTGCATCAATCAGAAGCAAGGAATTTTTGGGTTTCAAATATTTAGCTAATAGCGCGATAAAACTGCTTTTTCCGGATCCGCCCCTGCCCGTTGAGACCATTGATTTCATCTTTGTTCTTCCTGAGGTTTACTAATTTGAAAACCCACACTCACCTTCTTATCTACCTTACCTTTTACCACCACTTTCCTCTTTCTTTAAAGGTACTGATGAATCTTTCGATGGAGCGGTCATCCGCATATTCTATCCTCCCTCTTTCTTCTTATAAGAGGCTGTAGCTGTGCTGGATATACCTCCCCTTATAGCATACTTTGCCACCACGCTAATCTCTATGGGATCCAGAACAGCTACCAGATCTTCCAGGATTTTATTCACCGCATGTTCGTGGAATATTCTGACCTGCCGAAAGGAGTAAAAATAGTACTTCAAGGACTTCAGCTCTATACATAATTTGTTGGGCACATATTTAATGGTCATAGTAGCCTGGTCGGGAAGTTCGGAGAAAGGACAGAGGCAGGTAAATTCATCTGTAGTATGCTCCATCTGAATGGGTCGATAAGGATATTCATAGGAAAAAGTCTTGAGAATAGAACGATCGATAACCGAGGGTTCAAAACTTTTCCCTACCGCTTTTTTTGCTTTTAATTCCTCTTCAGGTGAAAGGCGATCTTCATATACCATTTTAAAATCCTAAAGATCTTCAAGAGAATATGACGGCTACAGGATAAGTAAAATCCTTGACAGCTAGAAAATTGATGGTCATCATTCAGATTCCCACAGAATTAGGATACCAAAAGTAATGAGAATAGGCAAGAAAATTATTAAGAATCATAAGGCTTCATCTTTTTCGTTTTATTAATGTCAGTATTTCTGGCTTATTTCCCCTTAGGGCGATGGTATGTTCAAAATGAGCAGAAGGTTTGCCATCTTTTGTTACCACCGTCCAGTCATCCTTTCAGGATTGAAAAGCGATGAGTTTTAGCTTAGATCAGCTACTAAACCAATGAAGGCTCCCTTTAATGTCTTTTGAGATAAGATTTTTGCTTCTTGAGGAAGGTAATTTTCCGTCAATCTCCTCAGTTCTCTAATTGAATAGAACTTTGCCTTTTGATAGAGACTTCTCCTAAATAAAGCCTTTAGCCGGCGTCTCAAAGACAAAAGACTCCATCTATTTAAAACACCCAGAAAAACCTTCCTTCTGGTTACTCTGAAAGCTTCCTGCACTGCTTTTTGAGGCTCTCGCAAAAATTCGAGGGTGGTTATCATAACTGTTAAGTCAAAGGATTTATCCTGGAAGGGTAGACTGTGAGCATCTCCTCTGACAAATTTTATTTCTTTGTGCTCTAACCTACCCAAAGCCGCTCCTAGCATATTAAGGGAGACATCTATTCCGGTTACTTTCAGTCCTAAATTAGGAAACCAGAAAGAGAAATGTCCTGTGCCACATCCTATGTCAAGAAGAGTCTCTCCTTTTTTAGGATGAACTAACTTGAGAAAGAGATCCTTTTCTAGCTTATCCGCCTGTCTACCCTCGGTGCTTTCGTACCAATTATCATATCTTTTGGTATTTTCTCTCTCAAAAGGTGATAGGCAGGCCCTCATAATCTTCTGTTTACCTTTTTTATTTTTTCATTCATAGTTACCTTTTGATCACGCCGATCATCTATTTTTAGGGTAGTTACTACCCGGTTCACATCCTTTCCAAAGGTTGCAAGATGCATCATTTTACCCAGGCGAAAAAGATCATCCAGTTCTCCTTCTATTATAGTTGACATAGAGGTCACTTCGTACTTCACTCCCGCTTCCTTTAATACCTTCACCGCTCGGGTGACATAATCACCCACCGAGGGGGTCTCAGTTCCAAGAGGAAT
>Ga0209121_10005291_pt1 | contig 11739 bp, 12 predicted proteins | sample Cruoilmetagenom3_FD_187292 | JGI IMG/M metagenome (GOLD analysis project Ga0209121, IMG submission 187292) | Oil polluted marine microbial communities from Coal Oil Point, Santa Barbara, California, USA - Sample 3 (SPAdes) (version 2) | ecosystem: Environmental > Aquatic > Marine > Oil seeps ...
GGACTACATCAGACCCTCGCTTCTGAGCCCTTGTAGCCTTCAAAGCTGAGACTATCAAAAATCCTTCTCTTATTGACCGGTTTCTGGTAAATTTGGGTTTGGATTTTGGTCATTCGGATTTAGATATTGTTTAGGATTTAGGGTTTCGGATTTAGGGTTTAGTTCTCTTTAGGTCAGTCCAATTTTATGCTTTACCTCACCCAGGGTGGCGCAAGCGATAATCCGGGCCCTCTCTGCACCATGATCCAGGATTTCCCGTATATACTGAGGCTTCCGGGCTAAATTTTCTCTTCTCTCCCTCATGGGGGCAAGGCAGGCGTTCATCCTCCCGGCCAGCATTTTCTTGCACTCCACACAGCCAATGTGAGCCTCAGGGCATGCGCGTGCGATTTCTTCTACCCCTTCTGAGTTAAAAAAATGATGCAGGCGGAATATGTTGCAAATATCGGGATGTCCGGGGTCACTGAGGTATCTTCGAGCAGGGTCGGTAACTGCTGTCATCACCCTTTCTTCTGTCTCCTTTGGAGATGAAGCAAGTTCAATGTCGTTTCCCAGGCTCTTACTCATTTTTTGCTCCCCATCCAATCCTAAAACCAGAGGAAGGTTGGTAAGCTTGGCTTCAGGTTCGGGAAAGGTGTAGCCGAAGATGTTATTAAACCGGCGGGCGATTTCCCGAGCCAACTCCAGATGAGGCAACTGATCCTCTCCTACCGGGACCAGCTCTGCCTTATACAAAACTATGTCCGCCGCCTGAAGCACGGGGTAACCCACCAGACCGTAGTTGACATTATGGGGCTGGACTCTCACCTTCTCCTTGAAGGTGGGTACCCGGAGAAGCCATCCCAGAGGAGTTATCATGCTCAAAAAAGTATGAAGCTCCAGGACCTCAGGAACCCGGGACTGAACAAACAGAATGCTTTTTTGAGGGTCTAAACCACAGGCTAGCCAGTCAAGCATCATCTCCTGAATGTTGGATTGAATCCGGGAGGTTGAGAGGGCATCTTCCATGGTGGTCAGAGCATGAACATCAACGATACAGTATATACACTCATACTCCTCCTGAAGCTCGGCGTAATTTCTTATCGCCCCTAAGTAATTGCCTATATGTTGCCTTCCGGTAGGGCGGGCCCCCGAGAATACTCTCATTGGTTATACTTATTCATGGTTTGATCCTGGCCAAAAGCCAACATATATTCTACTGCTCCCGCGGCGTATTCCACTACTTCCTTTACTGTCTCCTTTTCATAAGATAAAAATTCACCCAGAACATAATCTACGGCGTCACCCGAGGGCCGATCCACCCCCAGACGCAAACGAAGAAATTCGGGAGTTCCCAGAGCTTCGATGATAGACTCTACTCCCTTATGTCCGGCCGAGCTTCCCCCTTTCTTAAATCTCAGCTTTTCTAAGGGGAGGTCCAGGTCATCGTGGATTACCAGAAGGTCGGAGGGTTCAATCTCCAGCTTTTGCATAAGTAGATTTACTGCTACTCCGCTTCTATTGACGAAAGTAAGCGGCTTGGCCAGCGTAAGCTCCCCCTTCCTTCCCACCTCGGAGCGGCACTCTTGGAGATGGGCCAGGCAAATGGCTTGCCTTTGAGCTAGAACATCAAGGCACATAAAACCGAGGTTATGACGGGTAAAAGCGTATCTTTTCCCGGGGTTGCCCAGTCCCACAATCAGCCTGATAACCTCAAGAACTCCTGTTCATCGATAATAGTTATATCTTCTTCCTGGGCTCGCCTTAACTTTGAACCAGGGGATTTTCCCTGCACCAGATAGGTAGTTCTGGAGGTGAGGCTAGAACCTACCCTTCCCCCCTGTGCTTTAACCTTCTCTTCTGCTTCCTTGCGGGGGAAGGAAAGCTCACCACTGAACACAAACTCCTTCCCTTCTAAGGGGAGGGTTATTCTTCTTTCTTCCTGGCTCAGTTTTACCTTTGCTTCCTTTAACTTTTGTATCAACTTGAGATTACCTTCGTTGCGGAAAAAGGAGACAATTTCCCCGGCCACCTTAGGACCAATGGTGGGTATGAGGGAGAGCTCCTCGGGAGCAGCCAGGGCAAGCTCATCCATATTCTCGAACTCGTGGGCCAGGATCTCGGCGGTCTCCTCACCTACCTGAGGTATGCCTAAGGCGAATATCACCTTTTGGAAGGGTCTTCCTTTGCTTTCCTCGACACTTAAGAGAAGATTTTGTACGCTCTTTTCTCCCATCCGCTCTAAGTTCAGCAGGTCTTCTTTGCTCAGAAAGTAGATGTCGGAGGCATTCTTTATCAGCCCTTCTCTCAACAAATGAGCGCAAAGCTTCTCCCCCATCCCTTCAATGTCCATTCCCCCTCTGCTCACAAAGTGCTTTACCCTCTCCAGAGCCTGGGCAGGGCAGGCAGCATTGGTACAGCGGTGCATGGCCTCTCCGGGCAAGCGCACCACTTTGGCTCCACACACCGGGCAGGTCTGGGGCATGGCGAACTCTCTCTCTCCCCCGCGCCTCTCCGACACGATAGGACCGATAACCTCGGGGATAACCTCTCCTGCCCGGTGGACAGCTACCCTATCCCCTATCTTTATGTCCTTAGCTCTAATGTAGTCCTCATTATGCAGACCGGCGCTTCCTATCACCACTCCCCCCACTGAAACTGGCTCCAGAATAGCATAAGGGTTAAGATTTCCTGTTCTTCCCACATTTATTCCTATATCCAAAAGTCGCGTTACGGCCTCCTTCGAAGGGAATTTGTAGGCTATAGACCATCTTGGCTCATGGCCGGTGCTTCCCAGGGCGTCTTGAAAGTCAAACCGGTTAACCTTCACTACAATGCCATCCGTCTCATAGGGGAGGTTCTTTCTTTCCTCCTTCCAGCGTTGATGAAATTTCTCCACCTCCTCTATGGATGAGCATAAAATGTTGTACGGGTTTATTTTGAACCCCCGGGACTCAAGAAGAGCAAGGGCAGAAAAGTGGTCTGGGGGGGGCGTTTCCCTCTCACTCCACCCCAGAGCATAGGTGTAGATGTCTAAGAAGCGATGAGCGGTTACTCCTGGGTCGAGCTGCCGCAAAGAGCCTGCCGCCGCATTACGGGGGTTGGCAAAACCAGGAAGGCCCTCCCTTTCTCGCTCCTCATTAAGCTTTTTAAAGCCTTCCCTGGGTAAGAAAACCTCCCCTCTTACTTCGAATGAGGAGCCATCTTTCACCGACAGGGGTATGCTCCTTACCGTCCGGAGGTTCTGGGTTATATCCTCTCCCTCCCAACCATCCCCTCTGGTTGCTCCCCTCGTCAGAAGCCCTCCCTCATATATCAGGGCTACGGCTACGCCGTCCATCTTGAGTTCACATACCAGGTCAAACTCTTCCTTCTTAAGTATGCCCACCACCCTCTTCCTCCAGGCCAGAAGCTCCTCATAAGAAAAGGCATTGTCCAGGCTCAGGAGAGGTAGGCGATGCCTGACTATCCCGAACTCTTTGAGTGGCGGAGCCCCCACCCTCCGGGTGGGAGAATCGGGGGTTATAAGCTCGGGGTATTTTTGCTCCAGGTCCTTAAGTTCACGAAAGAGCTTATCATATTCGCTATCGCTTATCTCCGGGGAATCAAGCACATAGTAGCGGTAGTTGTGGTAGTTGAGGAGAGAGCGAAGCTCCTCCGCCCTCTTCCTTACTTCCTCCATATCACACTGGCTATGGAGATGGCCACGAAGAGTACGGCCAGTATGATGGTGAAGCGGAACAGAGTTCTCTCCAGTCCTCGTCGGCTGCGGTATACGGTGTCGGCCTGGCCAAAAACTCCCCCCAGCCCTCCCCCCCCGGCCTGGAACAGGAGGGCAAACAGCAGAGATACGGAGAGAATGATGAGAGCGATATTAAAGTAAGTAGTCATTTCAAAAGCTCCGTGAGTGTGTTAGCGGTTAGCCCGGGGTTGGCTCTACCCTGAGTCTTCTTCATCACTTGACCTACCAGGAAGGTCAGCACCTGGGTTTTACCCTTTCTGAAATCCTGTACTGCCTTTTGATTTTGAGAGATGACCTCGCAGGCTACCGCCCTGACGCATTCTTCATCAGTTATCTGGTAAACTCCTCTTTCCTGAACGATCTCCTCCGCCCCCCGGCCACTTTGAAACATCTCCCCCAGTACTTTCTGGCCAGAGGTTCCACTTATCTTGCCTGAAGCCACCAGGTCGATAAGCTCGCAAAGCATGTGGGGCCGAACCTGGCAATCCTTCGGATCGGTGCCCGCCTGGTTAATCTGATGGGAGAACTCACCCAGGAGCCAGTTGGCTACCTCCCCGGGCTTAACTTTATTCTCCGTGAGACAAATCTCAAAGTAATCGCATAAAGGCTTTTGGGAAGATATAAGGTCTGCCTGGTAAGGGCTCAAACCCACTTCCTTTACCAGTCTTTCCTTCTTGCTATCCGGAAGCTCAGGAAGGCACGACCTTAGCTCCTCCACCCATTTTCGGTCCAGGGCCAGAGGGGGGATGTCAGGCTCGGGGAAATAGCGGTAGTCTGAGGCATACTCTTTACTTCGCTGAGAGAAAGTTACCCCTTCCTCGGAGAAGCCCCTGGTCTCCTGGACCAGTTTTTCTCCTTTCTCCACCGCTTCCCTTTGCCTCCTCTCCTCATATTCCAGAGCACGGTAAATCCCGCTTAAGCTATTCATGTTCTTCACCTCCACTTTGGGAAAACCCTGGCCATTCGCTCTTATACTGATATTGGCATCGCAGCGTAAGCTCCCTTCCTCCATGTTTCCGCTGGCCACCCCCAGATATTGCAGGATAATACGTAATCGCCCCACAAATTCGCGCGCCTCCTCCGGAGTGGAGATGTCGGGCCTGGTTACCACCTCCATTAAGGGAATTCCCGAGCGGTTAACATCGACCAGGGTACAGGAGCCTTTATGGATGAGCTTGGCCACATCCTCCTCCAGGTGGACCCTCTCGATACCTATCCGCTTGCCTTCTACATCCATCCATCCCCCAACTCCGATGGGAGCATCGTACTGGGATATTTGATACCCCTTCATAAGGTCAGGATAGGAATAGTTCTTGCGGTCAAACTTAGTTCTATCTGGAATACGACAGTTCAAGGCCAGGGCAGTCATTATGGTGTACTCTATTGCCTTGTGGTTGGCCTTGGGCAGCACCCCGGGCATCCCCAGGCACACCGGACATACATGGGTGTTGGGGGGTGAGTTCGCATAATCTGTGCTACAGCCACAGAACATCTTGCTTCGGGTAGAGAGCTGAGCATGAACCTCCAGACCAATGACCGTCTCAAACTTCATCTTCTCCTCCTAATATATCATATTGCACTTTGAGGTTAAAGTGGCTACTATAGACGCGCTCAAGATAGGATTTAGAATTTCTTTGAACTCACAAATGAGGTGCATAAACCCTAAATTCGAAACAATATCTAAATCCGAATGGCCAAAACCTTATAGCTGCTGAGTTTTTTTATAACTCCCCCTTCCTTCCTCCTCTTGTTTTGAGCTTTTTGATTTTGGTCATTTGAATTTGTTTAGAGTTTCGAGATTAGGATTTCCCTGAGTTCACAAAATTGGTATATAGTCAGTATAATATTCAGGATGCAGGTTGGGGTACTAAAGATTAAGCTCTTCATCCCGTACAGTCAATCGCTCAAGGATAAAAGGAGAGTTGTCCAGTCGGTTACCACCCGGATAAGAAACAAGTATAATGTTTCTATAACCTGCGTGGAGGAGGGAAAGTGGCAGATTGCGCAACTTTGTATAGCCTACACCTCAGGGAGTCATGGAAGGGTCAAAGACGTCCTGCACCACATAGCCGATTTCGTCTCCCGGGAAAGATTAGATGTGGAGGTAGTAGACCATGATGTGCAAATTTTCACGCTTGGTGATGGCGAAGACTGGTCTTAGTCTGACCCTCATCCTTGCCCTCATAGGAGGCAGCCTGGGAGGGGGGTTAACTGCCCATGAAACTCCCTCCGGCAACCCCTGGATTTCTTTTTGTCCTACGGAGGTGGTGGGGAGAGTAGCTCTGGTAAACTATGACCAGAAGGGGATAGACGACGACCTGGCCTACCTTTTGCTCGTTCCAGCGTGTGCCTCCTTTCAGGAAGGAAGGCTTTTTTCCTCCCCCCTCATATTCTGGGATAACGAGAGAACTATTCCCGAGCTCAACTCCCATCCCGGGGTAGACTACTTCCTGGAGGACTGGATGTCGTTTGCCCCCCAGAGTGAAGTTTTGGCCGTGGGCCTTCCTCAGGAAGCCATCTGGGAGCTTGAGGATGAGGGTTTTAGCGATATTGCCGCTTTACCCTGTGACCCGGATTCTCTTTCCTCCCATATCGCCCTTGAGGAGTGGGGAGAAAGCAAGGAGGCAGTGGTGGCGGTATTGGACATGGGAAGGGTGAAGGAAGTTTCTGACCGGGGAACAATTCAGGGCAGGTTTGATTTTGGGCCGGAGGTAAAATCCCGTGAATTCGAAGGGAAAAAGGAGCCTACCCTTGTCCCTACTTATCATAAGTTCGACGTATCTCCGCCCACAAAGTACATCCAGGTAAAGATGAACTGGCAGGAAAGGGGGAAGGACCCCGACCTCCAGCTTTATGATTTCAGCCTGGGGGAGGTGGCGGCCTCCGCCAGATGGAACGTGATAGAGGGGAGGGGGGAGGAGGTCGTATCTTATGCTAATAACTATGGGGAATGGGCGGCGGCGGTGACCTACATGCCCACTCAGAGCATAAAGTCCCCCCCCAAAAAGGCTCAACATGACCTTCAGGTGGACTACCAGGTTAAGGTGAAGATGTATCCAGGGGTAGAGGTTATGCTTCCCCCCACCCCTCAGGGCTGCCACAACGCAAGGCTTGAGCTTCAGGGTAAAGGAAAGCTGGGGCTGGTAGTGCGTGGGCTGGAGGGGGCAGAGCTGGCCTCAGCCATCCCCTACCGTAAGCCTTTAGAGATGGAATATTTGGGAAAAGGAGAATATACCGCCACCGTCCTGGCCCTGGAGGGTGAAGTGGGCCCAGACTTCGCCTTGAACTGGAGCTGGGAGGGGAGGGAGGATGGGTTTACTGAGAGCATGGCCGCCGCCAGCAATGGCGCGGTGCTGGCCTCCCTTAAGAACTGCCCCCTGTTTTATGCCCATCCGGAGGGAATATCCCCGGGGACCGAAGCCGCGCTGGAAAAATTGGGGGTTAAGGAAATTCACCTTCTAAACTTAAGCGGAAGGGAAGTGGATATAGCCTCCTTCCCTGTCTCGGAGCTTGAAACGCTTACTGACATATATCAGGCCATAAGGGACATAAGTGGGTCGGACGACATCGTCTTCTCCACCACCAAACCCTTCTCCTACCCTGATGCATTGGGGGATTTTCATACTCAGGAGGGAGGTTACTTCTTTGCCCCGGGAGCTTATGCTTCTGCCATCCATGGTTCCCCCCTTCTCCTTTTAGAGAGCGACCCCCGTCTTGAGTGTGCTGCCCTGTGGCACCGCTCTTCCTGGCGGCGGGGATTTGAGGATAGGCATACACCTCCTTCCCCGGGAGGGATGGTGCTTACCGGCCGTGAAGTTTACTCTTTTCTTGAGGATATGGGTATGGACCAGAAAGGGAAGGAGAGAATACTCACCATGGCCGGGGAGTTTGAGCTTGGGCCATCCTGGGATAGAGTATTCCCGGGGAAGGCCATAGCCGGCCGGATATGGGGGACGCCGGTGGACTGTGCGTTCTGGTTTGCCCGTAACGCCTTTTATCCTGCCCTGATATTCGTAAACCCTGCCCTGAGTAAAGACGGAATCTATCTCATCCAGGGGAGTAGCTCTCACCGGGAGGGGCAAAGGCTGATAATCGATGACCTGGGGGGGGAGGAGAAGTTTAACTGTCCCTGTCTTCAGACCTGGGTATGCTATGAACACCGCTTCAATGAGCTGGCCCCTGAATACTGGGGACTGGCCTATGAGACTACCTCAGGGCAGAAGCCCTTCTGGACCAAAACCGGCGCTTCCATAGATTCAGGGGTGAATGAGAAATACGGACGGAAAGGAAGCTACCTTCCGGACATGTCCTCCTCAGAGGTAGTTCCCTTCTATCTGGAAAAGGGTGGCTTTGACTCAGTATTTTCCACCTCCTTTAACGCCGCCACCGAGAATTTAAACCGGGGGGCGATCCTGTGGTTTGAAGGCATGCATGGAGGAAACATGCTTTCGGGGACGGTGGGGTTCTGGAATGAGATCATAAAAACTGAGAGGAACCCCTGGAGGGGCTATGAATATCTGGGCTGTACCCAAAATCCGGACACCGCAGCCATGAGTCGGCTATCGGGAATAGATGTGGAGAAGGGAAGCGATGGAGTGGTCATCTCCATCTGGGAGCAGCTCCCCCAGACCTTCCCTATAACCGGGGATACCATGGATAAATATCTGGAAAACATCCACTCCTGCGGCATCGTGGCCGGGTCCTGCCTCATTGCCCATACCTTCCTTCACCTCTCCTTCATAAGGCATGGGTCTACCTTCCAGATAATCGCCCCCTGGCCAGCATCCTGGTATATCTCCCATGCCCAGAATATGATTGCCCGGAGCATCGCCCAGGGAAAGGATATGGGCCAGGCTTATGAGGAGGCCATATTGGAGGTAGGGATAGATTATCTAACCGAAGGCTGGTGGTGGGATACTTATGAGAACATCGTCTACTACGGCGACCCCAGCCTCAGAGTTTATTCAGGAGCCTTTCCCTGGCCCCGCCCAGAAGTCAAAGAAGGAAAGGAGGTAAGATGAGAAAGCTGATTTCGGTTCTGGCTGTCCTGGGTTTGCTGGCGGCAAGCCTATCCCTGGGAGGTGTTAACACTGTAGATTCTACCATTGCTTCTGGCACCTCTCAAGTGATGGCGCCAACCTACACCATAGGCGATTTTTGGGTCACTGAAGTATCCATGGGGAAGGAAAAGTACACTACCCAGATAAGCGTGGGGGGGCAGGAGGTGCTGGACGGCACTTATTGCTGGGTCTTAGATATGGAAAACCCCACGCTGGGGACATCCATTCCCCAAAAAGCCTGGGTGCCAAAGTCAGACCCTATCTTCTCCCTGGTCAAAATGGAAACTTCAGGGACAGAAGCCAATCCTTTCACCATGGTGAAGGAAGTTTCCCTGGATTTCCCGGATGGTCCGCCCTGGCCTCTTGAAGTGGGAAAGAAGTTTACCGTGGTAACCTCCATGCGGCAGGTGACGGTCATGGAAAACACCCGAAATGAGACCACCGCCACTTCCCGGGACACCTATGAGGTGAAAAAGAGGGAGAGGGTGAAGGTCCCGGCGGGCAGGTTTAACTGCCTTAAGATAGTGGTGTTCAACGATAAAGGAGAATCGTATCGCACGATATGGTATTCAGAAGAAGTAAAATATGCGGTAAAGGATATTATCACCGGAAAAGCCATGTCCGCTCAGGGAAGACCGACCACGGTAAGGGTAATGGAGGGGAAGCTTAAGGAATACAGCTCTTAAAAGGAGGTAAAATGATCACTGCGCTAATCGTTGTCTGGGTGCTCCTGGTTGTTATAGGCGGCTACTATACCCTGGACAAAAATAAGAGGGTCAAAGCCTGGTTTTTGACCTCCCTCATCCTGGGGGTTGTGATACTGGGGTGGGGCATAGAGGAAAAGGTAACTCAGGAAGAAGTGGCGGAAGTGGAGGAGGAATGGTATTGGTAACACCGTTCCGCAAGTCTTATCATTTGCCCTTCATCACATGAATTGCAGGCATGGCTCAAGGGGTGCGTAACAGGGGAGCCTGCCGCATATCCCGGAGATAAAACCTCCCCCTGGCTGCGGCTCTCCTTCTTCCTGTCCAAGGCTGAATAGCCCAGATAGGAACCCTCCCTTTTCTTCCTGGGGGGGCGCTACTTCCTGGGGGGGGGTGGCCTCAATTGATGCCACGGTTATATCCTCCAGTGATGAGACCATGCCCTGCATAACTTTCGCCATCTCAGGGGCGAGGAGGGTGCAAAAGTCGGCAAAGTCGTGCAGCATCTTACCCATGGCGGCAGTAACATCCTCTTCCTCCCCTTCAGATGGCAAGATCACCTGTTCTCTGGATGGCAAGGCTGGCTCCGCGGGTGCCGGGGAAAACCTCTTCTCTATATCCTTCTTCAAAGAGGACACCTCTTCGCCTACTTTCCTTAGCTCTGCTTCTGTTTTCTCAATCTCTTTGCCAAATCTCCCCAGCTCTACTAAAGCTGGCTCTGGCTGGGGTAAAACCTGTTCAACCACCATCGGTGTTGGGCTTTCTTCCTCGCCGCTCTCACTGATCGCCCACCACGAGCCTCCCACTATGAGGCCCACCACCACCACTGCCCCCACCACTCTACCTACCCTGAGCTTTCTTCCCTGCATCTTACCTCAGCTTTCCTCCCTGCATCTTACCAGCACTCCATCAGACAAAAATTACAGCCAGGATGAAGGTCTATCCCCTCAATCCTCGCCATCCTCTCCTCTACCCTCTCTGTACTCTGTTCCATACTGTTCCATACTACTTTTATATGGAATAAAGCATATAAGATGTAAGGTCACCCCTGGAGATGGCCCGTATGAGCCTGAGACGGTCCAGGGCGGATGTCTCCTCTACTTGCAGTGAGGGAAGCATACGGGCTGTCACCTCCAGCTCTGCCTGAAGCCCGTTGAGGGCCTCCGTCACAGCGTAGACCTCCGTGCTGACCGCCAGCGGCATTGCCTCTCCTGGAAGCTCATTCACAGGTTTTACTTCCGCCGGGGATTCCGCTTCCACCTTCAGCAAGGCTATCTCCTCCCGGAGCCTGCCTATCTCCTCCCGAAGAGAGGCTATCTCCTCCCGAAGAGAGGCTATATCCTCTTGAGGGGCCAGCCCTGCCACCTGAGAAGTCAGCTCCTTCACTCCCATCCGAAGCTCAGCTACCTCCTCCCCAAGCCTGGCTATATCCTCCCCAAGAGAGGCTATATCCTCCTCCAGAGGGGCTACCTGCCCCCGGATATACTCCTCTTCCTCATCGGAAATGCTATCCCCACCACCACACCCAAACCCCGCAAAAAGGAGCAGGCCCACCGCTCCCGCGGCACCAAATAGTTTACAATACTTCACAAAATAAAACCCCCCATCTTATCACTACCTTGTTCCATTATTTACTTACGCTTAACTTCCTCTCACCTTCCTCCTTGAAGCTTGAAGAAAGAAGAAAGTGAGAAAAACAGGGTGCCTTACCTTCTCTTGAGCCCCCACCTTGTAAAGGAAGGCACCCTCATCAACTTCTGCAATTAGCCCATGGGGCTCATTCCGCCGCACATCTCCATCAAGCCGCCACCAGCGGCAGCTTCGCCACCCGTAGGCATGGCTGCACCTGCACCGCCCACCATCCCCAAACAGGGGCCCAGGATTCCACCGATCATAGTGCTCACGCAGTCCAGGCAGGAATCCATGCACACCACGCAGGCGCCCATCGCCCCGCTGCACACGTTCATGACCGCGGCTGGCCCCAGAAGCTGGGCCAAGAAGCCTATGATACTCCCCAGACCTGCCCCTGCTCCAATGCATAAGCCAGGCCAAAGCCACGTTGCAATGGCTAACGGGAGGGCAAAACCGCAGCTAAAAAAGGTCGCAATGCCCGCGCACGCTGCAGGAATACCCCACGTACAGAGCGCCTGGGGACCAAACAATAGCATAAAATCAGGGATTGCGCCTCCAGCTAAACCAACAAGACCACCTAAAATCAACCCTAGCATTCTTTAATCACCTCCTTTCTTTAATG
>Ga0209121_10005292_pt1 | contig 11729 bp, 8 predicted proteins | sample Cruoilmetagenom3_FD_187292 | JGI IMG/M metagenome (GOLD analysis project Ga0209121, IMG submission 187292) | Oil polluted marine microbial communities from Coal Oil Point, Santa Barbara, California, USA - Sample 3 (SPAdes) (version 2) | ecosystem: Environmental > Aquatic > Marine > Oil seeps ...
GGATGTACTGGCGCGTTTCGTCGAGGATAAGATCCCCGGGGTGGAGGTCGTCTGGGAGCCGATCACCGAGGACTTCCTGGCCTTCGTGCTACGGACGCTCTCCGCCGGTACTGCGCCGGATGTTTTCTATGTCGATCTTGGCTGGGCAAAGACGGTAGCGGAAACCGGATTGGTTGAACCACTGAATGACCGCATGGCAGACTCTGCGGTCCTCAACAAGGGTGATCTCATTCCCGCGTTAGAAGATGCCTTTACTTTTGACGGAAAAATCTATGCCATCTCCAAGGACTTCAATAGCCTTGTGATCTTCTACAATAAAGACATGTTTGATGAGATGGGCGTTGCTTATCCAAGTGACGATGATACCTGGGCTACGTTCCTCGGGAAAATCGCACAGGTGAACAATCAACCTAACAAATGGTATGGCGCTTGCATCAACGCGGATGCAGCACGCTTCCTGCCGTTCGCTTTTGAGGCGGGAATGCCATTCCTGAAAGACGATGGCACTGGACCGTTCGATCTTGCCTCTGCTAAACTGGCAGCGGATTGGTACACTTCGTTTAACCGACTGGGGATCAGCGCCACTTCCGCCGATATCGGGGCGGGATGGCCTGGTGCGGCCTTTATTTCCGAACAGGCTGCAACGTGCATTGAGGGCGGCTGGCTCATTCCACCGATCCGCAATGAGAACCCGACCCTCAACTTCGGGACAAGCTTCCTGCCATCTCCGTGGGAAAATGGTCCACGCAGCAACTATCTGTTCACGGTGGGATATGCCATGCCCACGAGCCCAGCCTCTGGGCGGCCAGATCTCGCGTTCAAGGTGATCGAGATCCTGACTAGTCCTGAAGTGCAAAACTACATTCTTGAGTCCGGCCATGCCATCCCGTCGCGGGCAGCGCTGCTGGACAGCGCGTACTTCCAGCAGAAGGATGACTTTGCTCAGGCGACCAAAAAGGTCTTCGAAGCAACAGCCCTTCCGGGCACGGTTCCCTTCACCTTTGGCGAAATAGGCCAAGGTGTCTACATGGGGGCTGTGGGCGAAGCTCTTACCCTCATTATGCAGGGCGAGGGGACTGTAGAAGAGGCCATGAACGAAGCTGTTGTCAAATTGAGTCAGTAAGAACCACTCATAATAGGGGGAGGTCTGTCTGACCTCTCCCCCTTTTTCGCTTAGTGAGGAGAAGAACCAGGATGAAGAGAAGAGGAGAATGGGTTTCCGCATTCATCTTTCTCTTACCTCTTCTATTTACTCTGGCTGTAGCCTTCATCTACGCGTTTGTTCGAACGGTCTACTTCAGTTTTACGGACTACAACCTGTTTCATATTACGAAGTTTGTTGGCCTCGACAACTACACTCAATTATTCGCCGACTACAAGTTTGTGTTGGCACTCACCCACAGCCTGGTCTATGCGGTGGTTGTCACCGCATCTCAGACCTTCCTCGCCCTGCTGTTAGCAGTAGTGCTTAACCAGAAGATTCGGGGATTGACCTTCTTCAGGGCTTCCTACTACGTTCCTTCCGTCGCTTCCAGTGTAGCCATTACCCTCATCTTCATCTGGCTGATGAACCGGCGGGGGACTGTCAACTGGCTTATGACCGCTATTGGCCGCTATTGGCCGTTCATCATCATGGGATTGGCCTTGGTCATCCTTGTGCAATGGCTTCAGGTGTTTTCTGAGCGTCGGCACGGTTTGCCCGCACGAGCATTGGACCCAGCCCTCCTTGGGATCAGTTTGTTGACCGGAGCCGTCGTTACAACGATTCTGGGACGATTTGGAGTGGTGCACCCGTATCCGATGGCAGCCGCGGCAATCCCGTGGCTCACAACGAGAAAAATGTTCTTGGGCATCCCGTTGCCCCTCCTCTCGGTCATGATGCTCAACATCTGGACTACTACCCCCACCATGATGCTCCTGCTCTTGGGCGGTCTGCAGGATGTTCCCCAAGAACTTTATGAGGCAGCGGATATGGATGGAGCTACCCCCTCGCAGAAGTTGCTCCACGTCACGGTGCCCGCCATCCGCCCATTGCTGTTTATGGTGGTTACGATGGGGCTTATCGGAACGCTTCAGGTCTTCGATCAGATAGCGATAATGGCTGGCGTAGCTCCGTTGGAATCCACGATCACATTGGCTTACTACGTGTACTGGAACATGTTCGGCTCGGGAGGACTACCCAAGGTAGGGATGGCCTCCGGGGCAGCACTGGTGTTAGCAGCCCTAACGCTGGTTGTGGTGCTTATCCAGCGCCGGGTCGGTTTCTCTGAGAAAGGGTGGTATTCATGAGCGATCAGGAGATGAAATCCGTCACGGTTTATCGCCGTGGCCAGGCCTACTCAGTAGATGCTCACTGGCTTGCCCGTCGCCGGGTCACTCGGAAGATTATAGTCTACTCGTTACTTATCCTGCTTGTTGTGGTCATGATCGGCCCGCTGGTATATAGCCTCATCTCCTCCTTTTCGAATAACCCTCTATCCTGGCCTCCCAGTCTTGCAAGTCCGAGGCTATGGCCGCCAAACTGGGCTGCCGCCTGGAATCTCGGAGTGGAAGGAGGAAGAAGTGGATGGACCGGTGGTTGGGCGTCAGGCGGAAAGCTGGATCTGGCAGTAACCTTCCGTTATCCCAAGAGCGATACCAACCCTGCCTTACCTCGGGTGCAGCTTCTAGCCCCACCGTATGAGAGTGGTGCAGCCAACCCCGCTTCGGATACGCACGTAGAGGTGATCCAACGCCAGAAGAAACTTGTTGATGATGGTGATGAGATCACGTACAACGTAATCCTCACCCAGAAGGGAACTGAGACTTATCCTCTCCTGCCTATAGCTGTCATTGGACCTGCCGGATCCGAGTTTGTGCGGTCCACGCTGCCGCCGATATCGGTAAGTTCTCGTAGTAGTGGGACGTACCTTACCTGGAAGAACGTTACCCCAGGCGCGATCGGATACGTGTTTAATTCTTTCATCGGGGCGTGGACAACCTACAAGGGCAAAGGTGGAGTAAATCTCTTCCCGCGCTGGATTGTTAACTCTCTTGTCATCGCCGCCATTCGGATCTTGATTACTACGCTCTTTGCCACGATGGCGGCTTTTGCCCTCGCTCGGCTCCGATTTCCCGGCAGGAATGCCCTGTTCTTCTTCATCATCTTCACCATGATGGTACCCGGTCAGGTAACCTTTATCTCAAACTACCTGGTAGTAAGGGATGGGGTCTTCGGTCTTTCCCATCTGTTAGGTATGAAGACATTCCTCAACACCTTCTGGGCTCTTTTCTTGCCCAGTCTGGTCTCGACAAGCGCTGTATTCATGATGAAACAGTTCATGGAATCAATTCCTAAAGAAATCGAGGAGGCAGCTCGCATCGACGGCGCGAGCACGTTTCGGATCTATACCCAAATTATCCTTCCTCTCTGCAAGCCGGCCATCGCCGCCGTCGGTGTCATCCTTACCTTCCAAGGGTCCTGGAACGAGTTCTTCTGGCCAATGGTGGTCCTCACCCAGGATAGCAAATTCACGTTACCGATAGGCCTGAACTTCTTCCTGCACTACTACAACTCGATAACGGGTAGCGTGTGGGGCATGATCCTTGCCGGGACGGTGATCAGTGTGATTCCCATCCTGATTATTTTCATCCTCTTCCAGCGGTACTTCATCGAGGGGTTCCATCTTAGCGGGATCAAACAATGACCGAACTTGATTCTAGAGCTCCAATGCATCAGGTCTGATTCAGCTAACAACCTAAGGAGGGGAACGTGGACAATAGCAAGATGTGGATTGTTGCTGGCATCATAGCACTCTTGCTCCTGGGAGGGCTCGCACCTAAATCCACAACTACCAAAGCGGACACACCTAGTCAAGAGCCTATGGAGTTTGCAGGGAGCCAATCCCTCTCCTTCGGTGACATACAGCTACAAGAGACAGATGAGATGAGCACCCTCTTCTTCCTGTCGGGCAAAAAAATGTACGAAATCGGAGCAATGAGCGGTGACTTCCCTGCCATAGGATGGCATATAGACGGTGAGATGGGAGGAGTTTGGGCCCATCCGATGAAGGTCCTGGATGGGTTCTACTTTGAGGTCGATGAGGGTGAGGGCTCCTGGTTACTAACCGATTGTAAAGACTTCTCCCATGGATTCGCCTACGCTGACTTTCATTTTGAGCATGGCGGCCTGGTGATTGATAGAAAGGACTTCGTCGTAGAGGACGAAGCTGCCCTTTTTTCGTTGATAACGATAAGAAATGTTGCGGAAGAGGCTAAAGAAGGGACCCTGAAGTTCATCGCCGATATAGACCTGAGGCCGAGCTGGTACTCGACCCTACACCACGGTAGAGATAGGGCAACCTATCAAGGCGGCAAGATCCTAGGGTATGATGCTGTTGCGAATGGATGGGGAGTAGTCTTTGGGGCAGACATGGCTCCTGAAGGGCACGAAATCACCGGGACTAGGGGTGTTTTGGAATACCCTTTCTCCTTGGGAGCGGGGGAAGAGAAAGAGCTTAGATTTTTGATTGTCGCTGAGCATGAGGAGGATCCCGAGAACGCCGTAGCCGTCTTTGATCTCCTGATGGAACAGCGTGACACCCTCCTTGCCGACAAGACAAACCTCTATGAGGAACGGGTGTTCGGAGGAGTTAGGTTCAGTTGTTCTAATTCCGCATTCCAGCGGGCTTATTACTGTGCGAAAGCCAATCTTGGCATGCTGTCCGCCGATCTGGCCCCGTATATTGGACGGTATCTCTTTGCTGGAGTTCCGGAATACGTACAGCTCTTCGGTTGTGACACGGCGTATTCTGTTCCCGGCCTTGTAAGTACGGGGTTCGATGATGAAGCCTTACACGCTTTGAAGAACCTTGCAGAGGTGGGCGGAAGACAAGGGGGACGAATCCCTCATGAGCTCAGCACCAGCGGGAATATCTATAACAAAGGGAACGTTCAAGAGACCCCTCAGTTTATCAGTGCCTGCTGGGAGTATTTCCGCTTTACCGGGGATATGTCTTTCCTGGAGGAGATCTATCCACTATGTAAAGAAGGGATCTTCGATTACGTCTTAGCGCTCCGTGATCGCGACAAGGATCACTACCCAGAAGGAGCAGGGATGGTAGAGCGATCAGGGATGGGCGCGGAGAAGCTGGATTCTACCTGTTATCTCTATAAGGCCATCCTTGACCTATCACAGATGGCGATGGCTCTGAACAAGGATGAAGAGGCTAGCCAGTACACAAGTTTAGCTGAGGAGATCAAACAAAGTTTCGACAAGGATTGGTGGATTGAGGCGGAGGGCATGTTCGCCGACTCCTTGGGACGGGATAACTCTCAGAAGTTTGATGGACACTGGATCGTGGCCGTTCCGATGGAGGTAGGGATTGCTGATCACGAGAAAGGCGCGCGGGCCCTCGAGAGAATTGATCAAGAGCGGGTCAATGAATGGGGGCTCGTCCACACCAAAGGGCTGGAAGAGAGGGTGTGGACCCTCCCAACCGGTGTTTTGGCTCAAGCTGAGTTCAATTATGGAAACGTTGAGATGGGGACTCGCCTCCTCGGGGACATCGCTGAGACGATCAATCACGGCATGCTCGGCGCTTTCTCGGAATTGATCCCCCAGGGCGGGGACTTCATGCAGCTTTGGTCAACCGCGATGTTCCTCAAAGGGATCACAGAGGGCATCTTCGGCCTAAAGCCGCTAGCATCTGAACACGAACTGTCGCTATCTCCGCAACTTCCGAGTGCCTGGCAGAATGTCGCTTTGACGAATGTAAAGATAGGACAAAACACGGTTGACATTTCTGTAGAGCGCCAGGATGCTGGAACTAAGATTACGCTTACCCAAAACGGGGAAAGAGGGCTGAGGATCGAACTGACTCTCCCCTCTGGCGAGAAGATTGTGCAGGCAAGTGTAGGTATTCCCTACACTAAAGAAGAACACGACAACTATACTACCCTTTCTTTTGTCCTTAATTCTGGAGAGCAAGAGGTGATTACCAGTGGAGAAGCATCGAACTAAGATATCCGTTGTGGACGTGCCAAGCAATGCTTCTTGTGTTTCTAGCGGTGGGCACATGTGGCGTCTTCTCCTGCTGGCTCTCACGATTACGTTGTTTATCCTTGTATCTGGGCTTGCGGCAACTGCAGTTCAATCTCCGTCCGCTACTTGGGTCCCCGGACCGTTCATCAAATACGCAGGCAACCCCATCTTGGGCCCTCAGGGGGACGGATTTGAATCGTGGGCCGTCTTTAACCCCACGGTTATTACTGAAAATGGGGTCTTCTACATGCTCTACCGTGCGGAGGACCGGAAGGGGGTGTCGCGAATCGGCCTTGCCGAAAGCGAGGACGGGATCAACTTCACGCGCCGCCCGGAACCGGTGCTGTCGCCAACCGAAAAGTACGAGTATTGGGGAGGCTGCGAGGATCCCCGGGTGGTGAAGATCGAGGATACCTATTACATGACTTACACGGCTTACAACGGCTACCGAGCCAAGCTGGCCCTGGCTACGTCGACGGATCTTGTCCACTGGGAAAAACATGGGGTCATCATCCCCTGGCCATGGAGCAAGTCTGGAGCCATCGTGCCACAGAAGATCAACGGGGAGTACGTGATGTACTTTGGTGATTCCAGCATCTGGATCGCCTATTCCGATGACCTTTTTCATTGGAAGATCAAGGACGACCCGGTCATGCGACCAAGATCAGGGAGTTTTGATAGCCGCGGGATAGAGCCCGGCCCTCCACCAATCGTAACCGACCAAGGAATACTCCTCATCTACAATGGTTGGAACGACAACATCACCTATAAAGTGGGGGCTGTGCTCTTCTCCAAGGACGACCCGACAAGGGTCCTTGAGAGACTCGATCAACCGATTTTGGAACCGACCGAGGGCTGGGAGAAGGCTGGCCAGATCGCAAATGTAGTCTTTGCATCAGGGTTGGTGAGAAAAGGTAATGATTGGTATCTCTACTATGGTGGGGCGGACAAGTGCCTCAATGTTGCAATTGCCCAATCCGCTCGGTAGAAGATTGTTGATGAACGGGTGATCATGAGATAGAATACGGTTTCATTCTGACGATGAAAGCAAGAAGGAGAATTAGGATACAGATGATTGGCAAGGCAGGCGTAGTGGAGAAGAAATTGCAGAGGAAGGCCCAAAACGCGCTTCATGGGTTGCAGGGGCGACGAGGGCCCAATGTGGATGACATCTTTGATCAGCGGTCATATATCGCACCCAATGACTTGGCGGTAAGTAATTACCTGCGTCCTACACCTATCGCTGCCTTTAACCCAGGTGCGTTACTTAAAGATGGGCGTCTCTTGATCTTTCCCCGGTTGATCTTTGACTACTACACTTACACTTCCAGCATTGGGGTGTTCGAGATCCCCATTGATCAAGTTTTGCGGGGGCTGATATCCAAACCATTAAATGCGCGGATCATCCTCTGGCCGAAGGAGCCGTGGGAATTCGGCCCAGGATGTGAGGACCCGCGCGTAGCGATATGGAACGAAGAGATCTACATGCTCTACACCGGGGCTAGACAATATGGCGAAGATCACAAGGTCTGGATAAAGCCTGTGCAAGGAATAGCCCGGTTCTCTTCTTCCCTTGAACTTCGGTCACGAAATTACTTTTCAATCCGCGGAAAAGGAAAGGACGAGGTATTCACCCCGTCTGCCAAGGACAGCGCCCTTCTCTCGCCCAGGGGAGAGAAGGCCGTACTTCTATGTCGACCGCACATTGGGGATCTATCGCTCTGCTGGCGAGGGGAGGCCGACCTCGAAGGCTGCTTTATTTCGGGGGAGACCATGGCCCCGGTCCTCGTACCGGAGCGATGGGAGTCAGGAGTAGGCTGGTCCACCAATGCATTACCCGTGGAAGAGAACAAGTACCTGGTAGGGTGGCATGGGATTTCGCAGGAGGATCAAACATACCGGAACGGGCTTGCCCTTGTGAACGAAGAGGGATATGTACAGGCAATTAGTGACTACCTGTTGGCTCCAAACGGTTTGAATGAGAGTTACGGCGACAGGCCGCAAACGGTTTTTGGAAACGGTCTTGTGCAATACGAGGACAAGCTGATCTGGGTGGGAGGAATCAGCGACTACGCGATCGGAATCTTCATGACCCCACTAAAGCGAGCATTGGAGAAACTACATCGCGTCTAGTGGGATGCTGCAATTCTTCTGAGTCTATCCCTTCACCGAACCTGCCAGAATTCCTCTCACGAAGTAGCGCTGCAGCGAGAAGAAGACAACGAGAGGCAGTGCCATGGATACGAAGGCTGCAGCAGTGAGGAGTTCCCAGTTCCGTCCCATGTTCGTAACCATGTTTGCGATGGTCACGGTTAGAGGGGCTACATCGGGCTTCGCACTGAGATAGACCAGGGCAACCAGGAGATCGTTCCAGATCCAGAGGAACTGGAAGATAAAAACAGACGCAAGGGCCGGAACAGAGATTGGAATGACGATCCGCCAGAAGGTCTTAATAGGGGATGCACCGTCGATTGCCGCCGAATCAAACAACTCCTTGGGAATTCCAACCATAAAGTTGTGAACCAGATAAGTCGTAAGCGGTAAGCCATAGGCAGTATGCGCCAACCAGATTCCGGGGAAAGTGCCGGTTAATCCAAGCTTGCTGTAAATCGGCAAGATAGGAATGAACGTCATCTGCAACGGAATGACCATTAACCCAACAAGGAGCATGAACAAAACGCGGCGACCGGGGAACTGCATCCAAGCGAACCCGAACGCAGCGAACGAGGCAATGAACGTCGAGATGAACGTTGCCGGGATACTGATGCGTAGGCTGTTGAAGAACGCGTATCCGAGTCCTTGTTGTTGAATGACACCGGCGTAGTTCTCAAGGGAGAACTGCCCGCCGCTGAATAATTTCGGAAAGACCGTCCACCATCCGCTGGCCGCGATGCTGGTGGGGTCTCGGAGCGAGGTGATGAGGAGACCGAGGGTCGGGATAAGCCAAATAGCTGCGAAGACGAAAATGGTGAGGTGTAAAGGCGTGCGAGCCATGGCTCTGCGTAAGTTCATCAGCGTCCTCCTTCTTGCACCGCGAACCGCCGGATATTCACGATCATGAATGGAACAATCAAAATCAGGAGTACAACGGCGATCGCACTGGCACGACCGTAGTTGAAGAAGTTGAACATCTCTTTATACATCCGGTTTGCGATGACCTCCGTGCCATAATTTCCGTTGGTCATCACGTAGACGATATCGAAGATCTTCAGGACTTGGACGACCATTGTCGTTGCCACAACCGCTGCTGTCGGGGCCAGGAGCGGCAGGATGATCATCCGAAAGACATGCCACTCGTTGGCACCGTCGATGCGTGCCGCTTCCATGAGCTGCTTAGGGATGTTCTTATACGCGGCCGAGAAGATGATCATGCAGAACCCCGTCCACATCCAGATTCCCACGGCTATGAGACAGATGTTATTTAGCCAAGGACGCTGTAGGAGCCAACCGATTGGCTCGCCACCGAAGCCTACGACTAACGCGTTGAGTACACCGATCTGCTCCATGTTTACTGGGCGGTATGCATAGATGAACTTCCAGATGACAGACGCTCCGACCATTGATATCGCTGCTGGGATGAAGATGATCGACTTGACAAGCTTTTCGTATCGAACCCGATCCAGCATAACGGCAAGGAGTAGACCAAATCCAACGGTGCAGGTTGTGAACAGAACAGCCCACAGCGCGTTGTTCCGTAGTGAGGTGAGCATGGTCTTATTGGTAAAGGCGTAACGCCAGTTCGCGAATCCGACGAATTCAGTATTGGGGCCGAATAAGCTTGCTCCACGACCGAAGAACGAACGGGCAATCGTCATAATTGTTGGATAGACGAGGAAGAACACAATAAGAACCAGGGCCGGACCGACAAACAGCCACGGTCTCCATCGCCCCGCATGCAGCATGATACACCTCCCGGTGGATAAGAAAGGAGCCAAGGCTTATCGCCCTGGCTCCTCGATTAGTTCGCCTAGTAGGCGTCCTGTGCTGCCGCTTCGATAGTCTCAAGGACTGTGTCCAAGCTAACTCCACTGATGTAGTCGAGCACGCCGCTCCAGAACGCGCCGGCACCAATCGCACCGGGCATTAGGTCGGAGCCGTCAAAGCGCGAAACGGAAGCGTTCAACAGCATCCCCTGTGCCTTTCGGGTGATCGGGTTAGCAAAGTCATCGGCACTCGCGCCGACATATGCCGAGAGCTCACCGAGTTCGCTGCTCCAGATGTTTGCTGCCGTCTCAGAGGTCAAGAATTGGGCAAACTTGATGACCTCGGGGCGGTTGTTGAAGACAGTGACCACATCTCCGGAGACGAGAAGCGGAACCGAGCCATCCGGTGTCGCCTGAGGCGTTATCGTTGGCAGTACGAAGACATTGTAGTCTTCCCCAGCAACGAGTCCGTCGAAGTGATCGTTGATAAAACCGGCAATAAAGGTCGCCTGTTTGTGCATGTAGGCTGTCGGCGGTGCGGTGAATAAAGCATCGGGCGCATCACCGAAGTTGGTGGTCAGCGCGCCGATCGCTCCGCCGAGGACGTACCCGTCGTCGAACAGGTTTCCGAAGATCTCGAACGCCTTCTTCACTCGCGGATCGGTCCACGCAATCTCGTGGGCGACCCACTTATCGTAGACATCTGCTCCAGCGGTACGGAGCATGATGTCCTCAATCCAGTCCGTCCCCGGCCAACCGCTGGCCGCTCCGGATTCGAGCCCGATCGACAGCGGCATGCCACCATCGGCCAGGATCTGCTCGTTAAGGGCAAGGAGCTCATACCAGGTGGTCGGAATCCCGTACCCGTTTGCAGCAAAGACCTTCGGATTGTACCAGACCAAGCTCTTCACGTTCGGGAAGATGAACAGGCCGTACAGACCATCGTCGTATTCGCCGATCGGAACGAGCGCCGGGTTGATATCAGAGGTATCGACCAGTCCGGTTAGATCGACGATCTGGCCGGCATTGGCCCACTCCTTCATCAAGCCGATCCACGGATGTGGTGTGAGATCGGGAGGATTGCCGCCTGCCATCCGTGTGGCTAGAATGGCCGGTCGGTCACGACCAACAATCTCAACCTGTACATCGATGCCTGGGTTCTGGGCTTCAAACGCATCAACGATCATCTGAAAAACCGGTGCCTGTTCACCCGGCCAGCCATGCATTACATTGACAACCTTGTCTGCAGCAATTGCAGTACCACCAATCACCAGCAGTCCAACAAACAATAATACGGCTATTTTTCGCATTTTTCCTCCTTGTAGCTTTCTTGCCGTTGTGCATACCGACTCTACATTTGGCAACAACGCTCTTCCTATATGACCACCCCCTCGTGGTGAACAGCGCCACTCGTCAACGCGTTGCGATTGACCGCAATGACGGGGATCTGCTCTGTGATTTCGAACGAGTCTGTAACTATAATGCCGGCAAAGTGTCTGTGATTAGAGATAATCCTATGTTCGATTCTCAGTACCCGGTCTAGGAAGGGATCGGGAGGTTCACGATCGCGTTTGAGTCGTGCGCTTGACGTCTGCTTGTAGGTCCGAGCGATGAACACGCGAGAATGCACATTCTTAAGCAGCGTGGTGTACGTTCCCTCGATTATCACGACGTCCACCCCATCTAATGGCCGGGTTTCTTGCGTGATTCGGTCCTCTTCGTATACCACCAGCGGCTTCTCGATTGTCCTTGCACCGTTAAGGATAGACCGCACGTGATCGTCA
>Ga0209121_10005293_pt1 | contig 11729 bp, 9 predicted proteins | sample Cruoilmetagenom3_FD_187292 | JGI IMG/M metagenome (GOLD analysis project Ga0209121, IMG submission 187292) | Oil polluted marine microbial communities from Coal Oil Point, Santa Barbara, California, USA - Sample 3 (SPAdes) (version 2) | ecosystem: Environmental > Aquatic > Marine > Oil seeps ...
ATTCGATACATTTGGTACATACAGTAATCTAAGTGGAGACTGTATAGCGGATGAAAGTATAATTACCCAAAGTGGAACATATTACTTCTATGTTAAAGCTACAACTAATGGTACAACAGAACAATCAGACACAGTAACAGTAAAAGTAGAATTAGAAAAGCCTTCTGCCGTAGAAGACTATGACAAAGACGAAGGTACATGTACATATACACTATCATTTAAGACAGCAGATGATAATAGAACATCTAAAATCCAAATCTTTAGATCAGATAAACAACCATTCACTGCAAACAATGAAACCCTTATAAAAGAAATGTCTGTAGACCCAAATAAAGAATATACATATACAGATAATAGTTTACCAAGCTGTGATAAAGAATACTACTATGCCCTAAGAGCGGTAGATAACCTAAATAACACATCCCCATTCGTTACAGATGACATTGTAACAATAGTCGAAGGAGAAACAACCACTACAGAAGGTACGATAGCCACCTCAACAACTGTTTTAGAAGAAGAGGGTGAAGTTGCTGGAGAAACTACAGACGAAGATGGAAATGGAGATGTAGCTGGAGAAGAAACTACTACCGATGAAGAAGAAAACGGTGAAGAAGATGAAAATGGAGAAGAGAAAACATTCTGGCAAAAATATTGGTATGCAGTACTGGCTGCTGGAGTAATCCTAACCATTACTGTAGGATATACATATGCTCAAAGAAAAAGATACTAAAACAAAGAAGATAGGATATCCAAAATGCTTAGGTATCCTACTTCTGCTTACTGGTTTAACTGTTTTAATACTCACCTTTTACCCCATTATATCTGCATACCTTAAATATTATTTTAATCCTGAACCTCAAAAAGAAGTTAGGGTAGAGACAGTAGAAGAAAAAGATGATGATACTCAGGAGGAAGAAGATGAAGAAATTATATTTCTAAACAAAGATTTTGGACTGTATATCCCTAAAATAGGTACAAATACAAAAGTTATTAAAAATGTAGACCCATATAAAAGGGATGAATATATTAATGTTCTATACACTGGTGTAGCACATGCTAAGGGTAGTTCTACTCCAAATAGAAGTGGTAATGTATTTCTTTTTGCACACTCCACTGTAAATTTCTATGAAAGACGTAAATACAATGTATATTTCTACCTTCTTTCTGAATTAGATAAAGATGACTCTATATATGTAAGCTATGAGGGGCAGATATATACTTATAAGGTATTAGAAGTTAAAAAAGTTAATCCTACTGAAGTAGACTACTTAGGTACATACTCTGATGAAGACACACTAACCCTTATGACATGCTGGCCTCTAGGGATGAATTACAAGAGGATGATAGTTATTGCTGTAAGAGATAATAACCAACAGTAAAAGTTAAAAATCCCTGATATTTCATGTACAATAAAGAGATATGAAAAAAATACACACATTCACAGATAGCCTAACAAAGATTAAACATACAATATATGAATTTCCAAATGGAATTAAACTCCTTCATGCACAACACCCATCTAGTATAGACTATGCCCTCTCTGTAATAGTAAGAGCAGGTAGTAGCTTTGAAACAATTAATAATCTACCTCATGGTACAGCCCATTTTCTAGAACATATAATAATTGGAAATCCTAACAAATTACTCAAATCAAAATTTGAAATAGATGAATTTGAATCAGGAAACAAAGATGAACCAGAAATTTTTTCAAACGCGAGTACGTATAAAAAATATATGTGTATATACTGTTACGGCAATGAAAAAGGCTCAAACAGAATAAATCAGAGGATTAAATCTGTACTAGATTACCCTGTAGAAAACATATTAAAATATATTGAAAAGGAAAGACAGATAATACTTGCAGAACAATCACACAAAAACAAAGAAAAACACGATAGATACCTCCAATTTTCTAAATTCCTTTACAACAATGAAAACAATGGTTTTACACATACGATAATAGGGAAGAAAAAAAGTATTAAGCAAATATCCACACAAGACCTAAAAACCTTTTACAAAAAACAATTCATTCCAGAAAATATCCTCATCACACTACAAACAGGAAAAGAATTACTACCAAACCAAAAAGAAGAGATACAAGAGATTGTTAATATGTATAACCAATCTACTAACAAAACAATATCACCACAAAACCCAATCTCTATCAGTAAAAGAATTCATCACTTTGAAGATAAACAAATAGAGGGTATAAGTATATCAATACTGATGGTACAAGAGAAAAGAAAAAAACTAGATTACAAAACTGAGGTATTAGAACACCTTTTTAGATTACTAATGAGAAAAATCTCCCATGACTACCTTAGAGAAAAACTTGGCTTAATATACTCAGCCCATATGTTTAATAACTTTGGACTAAGTTTTAAGCAAAGAACCATAGAATATACAGTAATAACCCAACCAAAAAACTTTGATAAGGTACTCATTAGTATAAACAACCTAATTGAGAAAGAAATCAAAAAGTTTTTAAATAGTAAAGAAGGAAAAATTTGGTTTGAATCTAAAATTAGTGCTTACATATTCCCACGGACAATGCCTTTCAAAACCTCATATGCTGAAGAAAAAGGATCACCCCTAATTGAAAAACGAGAGGTATTTGAACTGGATAAAGCAATACGACAAGCGCTAAAAATTAATAATAAAGATCTTTATGAATTCTCAAATAAATTCTTTAGCAATACACCTCTCTTCTGGATAGAATCAGACACAGATGGTAGTAAGCTAACCAAAAAACTTAAAGCAAGTAAATTGTATAATAGGTTTAATGGGAATATTTGACACACTATTCGGGCAGAATGATACAACAAGCTTCTACAAACTTTACAACAAGATGAGAAGTTGGAAAGAAGCCAAGGTTTTCCCTAATGAATATAATCTTCCGAAAGAGATTTCCTTTCCTAAAGACTTCTGGGATAGAATAGTAAAAATCCAAAAACACACACTACAAGATGGTAAAGAAAGAGCCATCTCAATATATTGGGCAGATGGAGATTTAGTAGTATCCCCAATCACAACAGGGAGTGATAATTCCGTTACTACAAAAGGTAATATCAGTGTAAAGTATTCTCCACACCCCACAAGAAAAGATTATTACCGCAAGAAAGTAATACTAAACTCATCTATATATAAACAAAGTGATATATATATTAAAAAAATACCTAAAAAGATAGAGGTATCCTACCTATTCAATATGCATACACATCCACAACACAAGGATGAAAGAGGAAATACACATTACAACTTTTTCTCTGTACAAGATATTAAGTCATTGTTAAAAAGTAATGTGTCAATAACCGGATTAATTACAGATAAACTTTGGATACTCATTAGGACAAAGTTAACACCAAATAATATTGATAAACTTCAAGAGGGAAATATCTCTATAGAAAATCTCATTAATAACCAACACATTGGAGTATATTGTGGAGAATTCTATAAAAAAGTAATTAGACAATTACCAACTACTACCACCAGAGCCACCTCCACCACCTCCTGAAGACCCACCACTAAATCCTGATCCACCAGATGACCATCCACTAGATCTATACCCCGAACTACTACCGTAGGCCTTTGTACTAGATGTTCTAATCCCACTATTCAAACTACTAATAGATCTACTAATTAAATATGGAGTAAAGGTGTTAAAGTCTCCTCTATACCAATCTGGTTGTGTATCCTTATAAAGATCCTTAAACTCTTCAGCCCATTTCTGTTCTAGACCAAAGATAATAGCGTAGGGGAGTAATGTCTCAAAAACTCCTCTAAATTTCTTAGGATCGTTATGGAATTCTATCCTATGCTTTTCTGCAGTATTAATATACATCTTTAAACCAAGTAATTGGTAATACAACTTATTACCCTCTATACTCCTAATATCAATCTTAGAGCTGACGATAACCATCGCTACACCACTAATAATTAACCCCCATCCAGTACCTACTGCTGCATAAATCGTAAGAATAGGTAAGAGAACAAAAAGGGAAAATCCAACTAATATAATACCTAGTATACTTAACATTCCTTTCTTATTAACACGCTCCTTATCAATATACCCCTCACTTCTTGTTTGAGTATTTACCAAACTAACTATAGAAGTTATCCTATTTACAAAAGAAGTTGGCATGTTAGAAACCATAACCCTATCTTCTTTACTAAACATACTCTCAAATAACTTCACAATATACTCTTTTTCACCAACAATACTCTTCTTCTCCTTGTTAAGATATGTTTTTTCCTCTTCTCTTTCGATAGAAATATATCCTTGAACAGCCATCCATATAATTAATGCAGTTAAATGCTTAGAGTTATACTTCTTCATATACACATACCCAGCAAGCATAGGATCTAAGCCCTTAGGAGCGTCATAGTGAGGTATAATTGTAATCTTCTTGTTCTGCCACTTCTTTTTTAATTTTTTAACTAAGAAGATAATCACAGGGATTGGAAGTAATATACCTAAATTCGCTATTAAATAACCCAACCATATACTACTCTCATGATTCTCAATAGTACCAACTGGAAAAGCTAAAGCCATTGTAAATGCACTGTAAGGTTCTAAGATTGTATCCGTACTGATAACAACACCATCATCACTATCTGTAATTGTACAATCACTTGCAACCTCCCCCTCTATACCTGTATAACAAATACGATCTGTATCACTTACAGGAGTAGTAATAGTGGCCGTAGATTTAAGTATAGGTACCTGCCAACCTGGACCAATAATATTGAGATAAATCTCATCATGATCATCAAAGTAGGAAACACCTACATCTCTAAGTGTATAATCAATAATATAAACATACTCTCCAGATATTGTTGTATCAGCCTCCCCAATTTTTAACTCAACCCACCCACTACTCACTGTTTTTGTATATGAGGTCTTTACTAAAGAACTATCAGATGCAGGATAATAATATAAATCATTCAGATCAAAACCTGTCTTCCTCATAAACCCAGATACCAAGTAATCAACAGGTAATGTCCAATATATACCATGCCTACCTTCAGGTAAATGGTAGTGAACTTCCTCAACAATATCTATACTAGCATCTTCATTAATTACAATCTCACTATTAAACTCAGAAATATACTCAATATACTCCTGTGCAGAAATAGGAACTACAAATATACAACACAGAAACAGTAGTGCAATTAAAAAATGCTTCTTCATATACTTAATCTAGAATTTAATCTTCACATTCTCCTTTTCTTCTTCACTAGCTTCAAAGAAAGGCATAGCCTTATAACCCATAATCCCAGCAATTAAACTGTTAGGAAATACTGCAATCACAGTATTGAAATCTCTAACTGTACCATTGTAAAACCTTCTAGACTTTTGAATATTCTCTTCTAACCCCTTAAGACTTGTTTGTAGTTCTTTAAAGTTTTCATTAGCTTTAAGCTCAGGGTAGTTCTCTGCTACAGCAAAGATCTTAGTAATACCTGCACTCAACTGCTTCTCAAACTTCATCTTCTCATCTAAAGTACCGGCACTCATAGCCTTACTTCTCATTTCAGTAACCATCTTAAACGTCTCACTCTCATGTTTTGCATATCCCTTAACAATCTCTACAAGATTTGGGATCATATCATATCTCTGTTTAAGGAATGTCTCTATATCTGCCTCAGCCTCATTAACAACAAGCTTCTGTTTAGCTAATTTATTGTATAGGGATATTAAAAACCCTATCACAATTACTATTACCGCTATTATCACAACTGTAGTAACCATATATATAAATATTTAAATTAATATTAAATAATATATGGTTTTAGGAATAGTTTCAATAACCTTTAATCAATACCCTCACCAGTTCGAAGTAATCCAATCTTTTTGAGAAATGCAATTATCTTTTTAAACATACATATTTGTAATTAAATTAATTCTTTAGATTGAATAATAACATATTTGACAGTAAGATATACATCCTGTAACGTTTAATCAGGGAACATTAATACAGTTAAGCGGCTGGGTAGTGACAAGCACACTACTACGAGGAAGGAGCTATCGAAATATCAGCGGGCACTCCTAGGATATATTACTATCCTGAAGATTACCTACAAATATACAAAAAGGTAATTGGTAATTTCCCAAAGTTTAATAATAAGTTGTTTTAATATAGTAACTATGTGTGGAATTGTCGGATATAGTGGGAAAAAGAATTCAGTCAAAATTGTACTAGAGGGACTCAAAACCCTTGAATATAGAGGATATGACTCCTGGGGTATAGCTGTAAGAGATAAAGGGAAGTTAAAGATATTCAAAAAGATAGGAGAAATAAATACTAAACTCTCAATGCTACCACTGCCTAAGACTACATGTGCGATAGGACATACTAGATGGGCTACTCACGGTGGTGTAACCATAACTAATGCACATCCCCATACATCAATAGGTAAAGATTTTGTATTAGCACAAAACGGTATTGTGGAAAACTACGGTATTCTAAAAGATATGTTAGAAAAAAGAAAACATAAATTTGTTTCTCAAACAGATACAGAAGTAATTGTAAGATTAATTGAACAACAAATACCCAAAACATATACCCTCAAGGATGCAGTAAGAAAAGCCTTTAATATACTCCAAGGTAGAAATACAATAATCATACTAGACAGTAAAGAAGATGACCATATTATCGCAGTAAGAAATGGTTCTCCCTTAATACTCGGTGTAGGGAAAGACGAAATCTTCCTAGCTTCTGATGCACTAGCTTTTACTAAATATACAAAAGATGTTGTGTTTCTTGATAATTTTGATTTAATAGAAATATTTGGTAATAAATTTAAAATATACGATGCTAAGACTGGAAAAGAAAAGAAATACAAAGTTACAAAACTTATTAGTAAAACAGAAAATATATCAAAAGGTAGATACAATCACTTCATGCTCAAAGAAATTGTTGAGCAGAGAGATTCCTTACTTAGAGCTGTTAATCACAAACTTAAAGATCTAAAGCCATTAATAGATGCTATTAGTAACTCAAACAGAATATATGTTACAGGAGCAGGTACTGCAGGGTTCGCATCAGGACAAATTGCGTATTACCTAAAAAATATTTCTAAGGTGGATAGTATAGATATCAAATCTTACGATTTTCAATCATACTTACCAATACTCAAAAAAGAAGATTTAGTAATTGCTGTATCCCAAAGTGGAGAAACTGCAGATACAATAGAGGTCTTAGAATATGCTCAAGGGTTAGGTTGTAAGATAGCCTGTATTGTTAATGTAGAAGGTTCTACTATACACCGTATGTCTGATCTGAAATATTTAATTAATGCAGGTCCTGAAATATGTGTGGCCTCTACTAAGGTATTCACATCTCAGTGTGTATTTGGGTATTTACTGGCTAAAAGTATAGTAGGAGAGTATAGGGGAGCCAAAACAGAAGTTAAAAAGCTAAGTGAAAATCTCAAAAAATATTTCACAGAGAAAACTTTTAAACATATTAAAAACTTGGTTAAGAAGATAAAACAAAAGAATCATTTTTTTATACTTGGTAAAGGTCAAAATACATTTATTTCTTTAGAGGGAGCATTAAAAGTAAAGGAAATCTCTTATAAACATTTTGAAGGTTTTAGTGCAGGAGAGCTTAAACATGGTGTAATTGCATTGATTGAAAGAAATACTCCTGTATTTTCTATAATATCGGATGATGAATTTAGTAAAGATCTAATATCTGCTACGGAGGAAGTTAAAGCTAGACATGCTCTTACAATAGGTGTAGGAGATAAGAAATTCAAAAATGAAGAGTGTTTCAAATATTTTTTACCAGTAGTAAAGAGTGAAGAACTATCCGCTATTGCTAATGTAGTTCCTTTCCAACTTCTTTCTTACTTCTTAGCAGTAAGCTTAGGAAACAGTGTAGACAAACCAAGGAATTTAGCTAAGTCTGTTACTGTAAAGTAATCATTCTTTAAGACCTGCTTTAATAAACCTATCTTTACTATCATGATTCTCATCCTGATTACCGTTTTGGTTCGTATATACTGGAAGAGTGAATGTAAAGTTACTACCTTTTCCTAGTTTACTCTCTACATATATATCTCCTCCCATCTTCTTTACTAGGTTGAAGGTAACATAAAGACCGAGTCCTGTACCTCCTGGTCTCACAATATCAAAATTATCACTATCTTTCGATTCTATATAGGTACTTGCTCTATAAAATTTACTCCCTAGTTTAGTTATATCCTCCTTACTTATACCTCTCCCAGTATCTATTACTGATATTTTAATAAAATCATCCTTATTTTCGGTTTTTACTTTTACACTACCTTGACTTGTGTATTTAACAGCGTTACTGATAAGGTTGTTTAATATTTCTACTACTCTGGCGTGGTCTGCATATACGTATGGATTATCTAATTGTTGAGTGTAAATGAGCTCTAGCTTTTTCTGTTCAGCTTTTACCCCATGTGCATGTATAGACATATTTATCTCTTTATTAATATCTACCCTCTCTAGATTTAATTCTATCTTATCCCCTTCTAACTTAGCACTAGAGAGTAGGGTATTAATGAGATTAATTTCTGTTTCAGTAGCATCTTTTATTCTTGATATATATTTAGTAAATGCTTCTTTCTTCTTTGTTATATTTACTGAAAAATTATGTAGTAGATCTATGTTTAGTTTGATTACAGACATTGGTGTTCTTAATTCATGTCCCATTATATCTATCATATCTGTTTCTTTCCTTCTTGCTTCCTCAAGTTCTTTAACTTGTTCTTGAAGTTCAAAGGTTTGTTCTGAGACTTTTTGTTTAAGGGAAATATTAAAATCTTCGGTTTTTTGATGTAATAACCCCCTATCTAAAGTTACATTAATTGCACTCCTAAGTTCAAGCAAAGAATTAACCTCGGCATTAGAAAAAATAGAATTTCTATTATGGTTCCCAACAAATATTATAGCTAACTTACCATTCTCAAGAGAAATCGGCAAAACAAGTTGCCATTTGAATCTTTTGAGGTATTCGACTAAACTAATAAATCTTTTATATTTCCAAATATTATTCTCCTCAATACTTAGGACCTTTAGATACTCCAATTCTGCTAGAACAATGAGCTTAGAATAGTCATCATGATAGGCCCAATACTGATTTAAAAGGATATAATCAACTGGTAATGATTTTTGAAATGAATAAATAAGTTTCTTATACTTATCTAAAACCACATAATTAAAACCCAAACATGCGATATTACTCTTCAAAATGTGCGAAAGTGAATTCCCAATCTCATCTAGATTTAATTGCGAAGATGTTTGAGAGAGAAACATACTTGACAAATCTTTTCTATTCTCATAATTCTTCCGGATTATAAAAAACGTAAGTGAAACAGAGATTAAACTTGATAAAATAGAACTAATAAGTAAAGATATACTAAAGATATTATGAAAGATTAGTAACAGTAAAATTCCTGTTAAAATAGGAATAAACACGGCTTTAATAATCAGTAATATCTTTTGAATAAGATTTCTGAAATTAATAAACCTGGTTGTTGACATACCATAGGCTATTAATGCAATCATTATGGCTATAAAAATAGGACCGATCCAGATAAATTCAAAATGTCCAAAATATGGGAATATCATATTCGTTGGAATAACTCCAAAACCAACAATTGTAAACCCAGAGATAATGTAACTTATCTGTTTCTTTTCAATACCACCCAAGGAAGACATTTTCTGTCTCATCTGTATTGTTCTCCATAGGAATAATATCGCAAACCAAAAGAACCAGAATATATATAAATGCCCTAGTTGAGGAATTCGAGACCCATCTGCATTGTAAATAATATTTTTAACAAAATTATTTGTAAAATATATTTCATAAATGAAGAATGTACCTAATCCAAAGACTAAAATTGTTTCCCAAAACTTTACTTTTGCTTTATATGGGAAAACATTTGTTAGCCAATATGTAGAAAATGCGGTAAGAATTGAAACGAGATAAATTATATTCAAAAAAAATATATCAACAGATACTGAATAGTTTTGATTATAACCCCAAATTGCTAAAGACCAAATAGGCCCTGAAACTAAAGATAGAAAAAGTAGAGATTTTCCGACATTAGATTTCTTATTCCTGAAATAAAGAATCGCAGGAAAGATGATAGATATGAACCCTATACTTAATGTAACTATATCAATAATAGGCATTGTTTCTCAATTATTTATTTTAATATGACAGCCTGACATGGTGCCTTAGGATTATTGGGAAATGTCTCAGAAATTTTAAATCCTGCTAAATTTCCAGTTTCAATGTCCTTAATTGCTTTACTAACAGGAGTTGTCATCTCCTTATTAAGATCTTGGGATGTTCTAGTAACATTGGAAAGTATATCCAAAAACATTTTTAAATCCTTTATACCTTTCAATCCATTCTTCAGCATTTTATTAGCAAGTACAAAGAATGCTTTACTTTCCCTGGTATATGTTTCTGAAATAATCCCATTTTCTTCAATATATTCTTCCTCAGGTCTAGTCCTAAATTTCTCACCCTGAAAAACTCCTTTTATCTCAAAGGGAAGTTTAAGTTTTACTGATTTACCATTTTCCAAAGAAGATAAATATATTGGAACTGCACCCAATTTCCTTTTTATTGTTTTAAGAATATTATTATGAACACTTTGAGGGAAATATGAGATACCGTTGTCAGATACAACAGCATTATATTGTTCATTTTCACCCATGTTCTCAATAAATTTTTCTACTTCTCCAATAACAAAGATAATCCCGTTGTAGTTAGAATCAATTGAAGATAAAGAAACTGGTCTACAAATTTGACATGGAATCCCAAAGGAGGAGGCGATAAGTATTGCACAGGCGACAGATTCAATGGAGTTATCGACAGATACTATTTGGGTTTTGGCATCATTACTCCGGTTTAATCTTTCTAAGTACAACATTGTCGTAGTTATACCTGCACCAGTACATAATTCTAAAATCTTAACATGAGGTTTCTCTATTGTCTCTTGAGATATGTATTCTGCAATCCATTGACTATATTTCACAGATTCAGCAACTAGGGCCTTGAAAAGAATTGATTCAATTCAACCAGAATTGTTTGAACAAAAAGTTTTCGATGTTCGAAGTAAGAAGAAAATTGCTCCTCGAGTACCTTTTTCAGCTTTGCTAGAAAATGGTTTTTTAAAACCGGGTCAAACATTATATTTCAAAAAGAAGAAGTCCAAAATTGCATATATAAAACCTGATGCAAGACTAATCATTGGAGATGAATTTGAAGGCTCTATTCATCAAGCAGGAAGTTATTATATGAATGGTTCACCATGTAATGGATGGGAACATTGGTACCTGGAAATGGATGGAAAAATGATTAAACTTGATGATTTTAGAGAAAAATATCGTTTGGAAAAAGGATTAGGAAATGGATAAACGGTTACCATCAATAATTAAGAAAACAATTTTAGACTTATTAGAAGCAAGTACATCTGAATCAAACATTTCCAGAATGACGGAAAGACATTTAAAGAAGGTTCATTTTATTCCAATAAAGTATCGAATTGTTGGTGGAATATTACAAGGATTAAACATTAAGTTCGGAAATTTTATTGAAACCCTTATTCAAAATATTGTAGAAATTGACTCTCGGGTTCAATTGATGCCTGATTCTGGTAAAAGGGTTAGGCTATTTTTTACAAAAGAAACCGATTCCCTAATTGATACATATATTACTGAACGACAACTTCCCAAT
>Ga0209121_10005294_pt1 | contig 11725 bp, 8 predicted proteins | sample Cruoilmetagenom3_FD_187292 | JGI IMG/M metagenome (GOLD analysis project Ga0209121, IMG submission 187292) | Oil polluted marine microbial communities from Coal Oil Point, Santa Barbara, California, USA - Sample 3 (SPAdes) (version 2) | ecosystem: Environmental > Aquatic > Marine > Oil seeps ...
CGCCCTCATCAGGCATTGGGATATCTTACTCCACAGGAATTTCTGAAGCACAATCAACAAAATCAGAGAAAGGAGAAAGTGTCACTAATCATATGAACGGGTACAGAGACTTTCTTTTACCGCCACCTGCATGTTAAGATATGCAGTTTAGAGGGTTTTGTTGAGGAAATCCATGCGCATTGATATTTTATGTCTCTTCCCTGAAATGTTTGCCTCTCCACTCGAACAGAGCATCATCAAGCGTGCTCGGGAGCGAGGATTGGTGAATATCGTGATTCATGATATTCGCGACTACACCCATGATAAACATCATACTGTGGATGACTATCCCTATGGTGGTGGACCTGGCATGGTGCTCAAGCCCGAGCCTATCTTTGAAGCAGCGGAGGCGCTAAAACAGCAACTTGGTGTGAGTGAGATGCCTATCATGCTACTCACCCCGCAGGGCAGGCTTTTTTCTCAATCTATTGCTGGAGAATTAGCTCTCCTTCCTCATCTGGTGTTAATTTGCGGCCATTACGAAGGTTTAGACGAGAGAGTGTGTGAACATCTAGCTACTGATGAAATCAGTATCGGGGATTATGTGCTTAGTGGGGGGGAATTAGCTGCATTGGTCGTGGTGGATGCTATCGTTAGGCTTATACCGGGAGTGCTTGGCTCACAGGATTCAGCCAGCATTGATTCTCACAGCAATGGGCTTTTAGAATATCCCCAATATACCAGACCCCAGGTATATCGGGGTTGGCCAGTACCCTCGGTCTTGCTTTCAGGAAATCACGGTGAAATTGCTCAATGGCGACGCCGTCAGGCAATTCTGCGGACGGCGAAACGACGCCCTGACCTCTTGGAGAAGGGCAATCTCTGCGATGAGGAAAAGAAATGGATGTTAGAGAATTTGTTAAACCCAGAATGAATCCCAACATTCCTCAAATTTCCCCGGGCGATACAGTCAGGGTTAGTTTGAAGACTGTGGAAGGGGATAAAGAGCGACTGCAACACTTCCAGGGTGTGGTGATTAGAATGAGGAAGGGTGTGGATGGTGGAAGCTTTACAGTGAGGAGGGTATCTTACGGCATTGGAGTGGAACGTACTTTCCCTTTCCAATCTCTCTCGGTGCAAAATGTAGAGGTACTCAGGCATGGAGAGGTGCGCCGAGCCAAGCTCTATTATGTGCGCAGGCTCAGCGCTAAGCGGGCTCGACTTAAAGAAAGGCGAGAGAAGGTAATAGAGCAAGCCATGCCTCAAGAAGAGCAACAACAGGAAACAGAACAGACCTCTGAATGAGCTACGCCGAGGTGGCAGTCAATTCACCCCGATTGCATCGGGGGCAAACCTTTTGCTACGCTATACCGCCAGGGCTCAATCTTAGTGCCGGGCAAGCAGTATGGGTGCCCTTTGGCTCCAGGGTCATTCAAGGGATTGTGCTCTTGCTGTCAGACGAGCCATCGATTGCAGAAACTAAGGAAATCGCTGGCATTGTTGCTGATTGTCCTTTGCTTTCCCCGATACAAATAGAGCTTGGCCGGTGGATAAGCGAACATTATTGTGCCCCCCTTTTCGATGCCCTGGCCTTAATGTTGCCTCCGGGATTTGAGAGACGAACCGTTACTTACTTTCAACTAACAGCCCCTGATTTAATCAGGGGCCAGGGGGATTTGCCTTTAACACAGGAGCAAAAGCAAATTCTACGTATAATCGGGGAAAAAAGGAAGACAAGCCTGCCTGAGCTAGAGAAAGCAATTGGCAAGAGAAAAGCCAGACAAATCACCGACCAGTTGCTGGACCGTCAGCTAATTTCCCAAACCCTGGAGTTGGAGGAGGCAAAGATAAAGCCCAAAACAATTCCTTATGTAAGGCTACTAGCTGACAAAGAAGAAATTGAAGCGGCGAAGGCTCGCCTGAATAAGTCTCGAGCTTATAAACAGGCGGAGCTCTTGGAATTTCTAACCGAGCAGACCCGACCTATTTCAGTCAGCGAACTGAGGAAACGACTCAATTGTTCCCTTGCCACTATCAAAGCCCTGGTGAGGCGTTGTTTGATCTCAGTGGAAAGGCTCAGGGTAAGACGTGACCCCTTATCTCACCTCAGCTTCACAACTTCTCGGGCTCCGATTCTCACTCCGTCTCAACATGCTGCGTGGGAATCGATCCGTAACACCATTGTGAGGGAGCAACCTGGCAGCCCGCCGGTTTTTCTTCTTTTTGGCGTTACTGGGAGCGGCAAAACTGAGATTTACCTGCAGGCATTAGCCCATGTTATTGCTGCTGGCAAGCGAGGTGTTTGCCTTATTCCGGAAATCGCTTTGACCCAACAAACAGTAGAGAGATTTGCTAATCGCTTCCCTGGGCGTGTGGCTGTGCTGCATAGTGGGCTTTCTCCGGGAGAACAGTTTGACGAATGGCAATGGATAATGGAAGGAAACTGTGATGTCGTCATCGGACCGAGGAGTGCCTTATTTGCCCCTCTGTCCAATCTCGGTCTTATTATTATTGACGAAGAGCATGAGTGGACGTACAAACAAGAAGATAAGGCACCTCGCTATCATGCCCGAGACGTGGCTATTAAATTGGCTCAACTCAGTAACGCTGTCGTCATTCTGGGCAGTGCTACCCCTGATGTTGGCAGTTTTCATAAGGCACGGCAAGGTGAATATCAACTTGTAGAGCTAAAAGAAAGAATTACTCCTCGTGGTTATTCTCCCCTCCCCGAAGTAAGCATAATAGATTTAAGGGAAGAACTTAAAGTTGGGAACACAAGCTTGTTTAGCCGTTTCTTACTAGCTGCCATGAAGGATACTCTGGCGAAGAGTGAGCAGATAATTCTTTTCCTCAACCGCCGGGGCACAGCTACCTTTGTGCGATGTCGTAGCTGTGGCTTTGTCTTTCGTTGTCCCCGCTGCTCCATAGCCTTTACTTATCATTCAGTGGAGAAAAGGCTGATTTGTCATCGCTGCCGATATTCTATTCCAGTACCCCAAAGCTGTCCACAGTGTTTCCGGCGCAATCTCAGGTTCCTGGGCATTGGTACACAAAGGGTAGAAGAAGAGATGGGGTATTTCTTTCCTGAAGCAAGGTTACTTCGCTGGGATAGGGATGTGATTACCAGAAAATATGCTCATGAGGAGTTGCTGAAGAACTTTCGGGACCATAAGGCGGATGTGCTTATTGGCACCCAGATGATAGCCAAAGGGCTGGATTTGCCACAAGTGACCCTGGCGGGGATAATCAGTGCCGATACCGGCCTGAATTTCCCCGATTTCCGAGGTGGCGAACGAACTTTTCAACTCCTGTGTCAAGTAGCTGGCAGGGCTGGTCGTGGGGTTAAAGCAGGAAGGGTTATCATCCAGACTTATTCTCCCGATAACTACGCTGTTGAAGCTGCTGCCAGGCATGATTATCTTGGTTTTTATCGTAAAGAAATAGACTATCGGCGCCAGTTCAATTATCCGCCTTTTAGCCAATTAGTCCGCCTGGTTTATAGCCACACCAATGAGGCGTTGTGTCGCCGTGAGATGGAGAAGATGCGCCTAATTCTTGAGGAAAGGGCGAAAGACGATAAGATTGACTTTCCCGATGGAGTCGGGATAATTGGTCCGGTGCCTGGTTTCGCCTTTCGAGCCAGGGGCAGGTATCGCTGGCAACTATTCCTCCGCGGCTCTGATTTGACCCGAATGTTATCCCAGCTCACCTTGCCATGGGGCTGGACTATAGACGTTGACCCGGTGGGGATAGTGTGATTTTGCGAAACCATCGGCAGACCACGAGGTCAACTCCATTTTCTCCACTCAGCTCGTAATTGCGGGCCACGACGATGTCAGAGCAATCTTTTCCTCTCTGTCGTTGCGAGGAGCCGAGATTCCTCGCTCACGCTTCGGAACAGGCTCCGCAATCTCCAGAGATTGCCACGCCCCGAGAAGTCGGGGCTCGCAATGACAGATGGTCATGGTATTTTTAGTCGTTGAGCGCATAAAGTGAGAGCCGAGGCTGACCTCGGCTCTCACACCGATTGTCTTCACCCCCTAACGCTCAATTAGTGCCCGGGAGTGCTGTTACGCTCATGAGCCTCACGTTGACCATAAATCATGGGTCCAGGTTAGTATTTTCACAATCGGGTCAACAAAACCCACCCTCACCGCTGTTCTTAGGGCCTCGTGTTGGGAGATAAAATCGGCTATGGGAGGACTGGTTCTATAGTAGAGAGATACAAACTTGGCGCCCAGGCTATTGGGCAGCAGAACCGTGTCCCTGAATTCTCTTAGTATGTCTATCTCATTGGCTGTGTCAGTACCATAGGCTGCGGTGGCGATGAAGCACCACCCAAACGGCCCAAAACTGAAGTCGGCCGTTATAAAATAGTCGTCGTTCATAGTAATGTTGGTTGCGGCGGAGTTGACATTCGTGATAGTGCCCACATCTCCAGTCCACTTGTTGAAGTTATAGAAAGTATCTGTAATCGCTATCAGGTCAACCGCCGTTCCAGGCTCATAGGTAAAAGTCCCTTCGCCAGGGACGACTACTGACCCCCCACCAGTGCTGGAGATTTCGAGGGTGTATAAATAAGCCGTCAACCAGGGGTCAAAGTGGACATGTTCTGAAACAGCATCTCCAGTGCCATCTGCAATCGTGCTGGTAACAGGATCAGCCACACCGCCACTGGGCCCGCTGGGATGGCCCCACCAGTTGTAGGTGGCGTCAACGATAACGGCGCTGTCTTCGACGTAAAGCCCGTAATCGTCGTTTCCAGTAATGCGGTTGGAGTTCGTGAGCACGATGCTGTCGCCGGCAACGGATTCTAGGTAGATTCCGTAGTCATTTTCGTGGATTTGGTTATCCTCGATGGTGACGGTACTGTTGTCCAGCAGGCCGCCGCGGGTGGTTATGCCATCTACAGCACCAGCGAGTATATTGTGACTGATGGAAACCTGGCTTTCGTTGTCGATGGAAAGCGATATAGCAAAGTCACCACCATCTGCATCGACGGTGAACCCAACATCATCCCCACCAAGGAAGACTATCTCATCATCCAGTTCTATCCTGACAGAGCCGGTAATAGTGGTCACTTCAACGCCGCCTGCCGAGTGGAGGTTCAGAGACTTGTCAATATTCAAGTCCTCCTCGTATTCTCCTTCCGTCACTATGATGGTGTCGCCTGGGTCTGCCCCATCAATGGCGTCCTGGATAGAACTTGTCGTGTCCACGCCCCAGGTCATCGGCTCGGTGCCGAGCTCGGCGCCCAGCCACGGCGAGTAAAGTACCTTTGTGGAGACGGCATCGCCGCCACCGGGTCCTCTTCCGCTGGGTCCACCAGCATCGCCCCACCAGTTTTTGGTGGCGTCCAGCGTCTCGCCTCCCTGGTTCCAGACACCATACCGAGAGTTGCCGTCGATGTTGTTGAAATTAACGGTGATTCCGGTAAGTGTTGTCTGCGTGTCAAACACATAGATACCAAGATTATTCCCTGTAAAAGTATTGCCTTCCACATTCACATTCTCAGAAAGTTCCCTGCCGTAATGCTCCTCGAAACTCAGGGCCGCGCCATCGATATAGCCGGTTACTGTGTTATTCCTGATTTCGGTGTTAAGGAACGAGCCACTGATGCCTGTGCCCTCCGTAGCGAAGTCCCTCACCAGGTTCCCTTCAATAAGCGAATCTTTGAGGTAGCCGGTGAAGCCAAACTGCGAGTCAACTATCTCGTTATTCCTGAAGGTCGCCACAGTCGGCTCAAAAGGGACAAGGGCGCCCGCATTAATGGCCTGTATCGCGCCTTCCACATAGCAATACTCAACTGTTACTTCCTCGGTGAAGGTGAGGCTAATCCCGAATTCACTGGGGTTTAAGACGCGTACGTTTTTGACGGTAATATCAGCGGCCATTGTGGGCTCTGGAGTCGCGATTCCGTGCTCGGCATTCTGCACCGTCAAGCCATCAATCACGACTACGTCGTCCGCAGCGGTAATTATTCTTATCCCTGTTCCTTCATCTGGTTCAATAATCGTCTCAGCACCACTGCGGGTCCGGGCATCAACCCCAGCCTGGGCACCCTTTAAGGTCAACGGCTTGTCAATTTCAACATTCACCTCATACAGACCCGCGGCCACTACGACGGTGTCGCCATCCGAGGCAGCATCAATGGCCTCCTGGATAGTGTCGTAGTCACCGGGCACATCAATAACATCTGCCAAGACTGGCGCCGTCGATGCCAGCCCCAAACTCACCACCAGCACCAGGGCAAACAGGATACTAAATAGCTTTTTCACTTCTTTCCCCTTTTGCTACTTTTTGTTGCCTTATCGCCTCTCAACCACGGGGCTAGTGGCTTGTCTATCGCACAACTTTCAGTTTGACAAGCATCACTCTGCCTGAAAACACAAAACCGGCCTTTTGAAGGTCGGTTCATGGTTATCTACCCGCGGCCAGGTGACCAGCTAAACGCACCGCCTCATCGCTCCCCGCAATCTCTTTTCCCCACCATTCTGTCACTTTTGCTCCTCACCCCCCAATCGGCACAAAGGACAATTAACAACTTAGGTTTCTCAAAGTACTGTTTTATATTAGATTATATCACATCTTCTACACCGTCAAGCACTTTTTAGGATTTCTCCGATGGGCAAACAAGTCGGTAAATTGAGGGAAAGGGCTGAGCGCCGCCTCTCACGGCAACCCTTAACAGCAAGCTGATAAGCCGAAGGCCCTTCAGGTTTTTGGGAAAGACTTATCCCCGATGCAATCAGGGAATTTCTGTTTTATCTTCGGGGTGCAGCTCCGACAAGTCGGGGCCCCTTGTCAGAAATCTCGCCTGTTTTCCAGCGCTTGCCCCAGGGTCAGGTCGTCAGCATATTCCAACTCAGCACCAAAGGGCAAGCCACGAGCCAGGCGTGTGACGCGGATGCCCAGAGGCATGATAATCCGTTGCAGGTACATAGCCAGGGTTTCGCTCTCCACATTCGGATTGGTTGCCACAATCACCTCGGTTACTGAGCCATCTTGAAGGCGAGCCAGGAGTTCCTTTATCTTTAGCTCTTCAGGTCCTATGCCCTGTGCCGGGCTGATAGTTCCATGGACTACATGGTAAACGCCGTTATATTTCCCAGTCCGCTCTAAAGGAAGGATATCCGAGGGTTTTTCCACAACACAAATTTTAGAATGGTCACGTTCTGTATCTTGACAAATGAGGCAAGGGTCACAATCGGTGATGTTAAAACAAACTGAACAAAGCTTTATCTTTTCCTTTAGTGTCAAAATAGCCTCGGCTAGAGATGTAGCTTCTTCATCAGAGCCACGTAAGAGATGATAAGCTAACCTTTGAGCACTTTTGGGCCCGATTCCGGGCAGCTTATTAAATTCCTCAATTAGCCTGGCTACAGGCTCGGCAACAAATCTCATTTTCCCTGACCCTTTGTCCCCTATGAAATCCGGGCTGTCTGGAGCATAGCGAAAGACCCACGTCTTTGATAGCTCCGATTTCATCGGAGATTCCTAGAATAACCCCGGTATATTGAGACCACCGGTTAAACTGCTGAGGTTCTTGTTAACAAGTTCCTGCGACTTGGTGATAGCTTCGTTAACGGCAGTCATAACCAAGTCTTGTAATAACTCAATATCTCCAGACTCTGATACTTCAGGAGATATCTCAACGGAGTGAACCTTCTGGTGCCCGTCAATCACCACTTTGACGGCACCACCTCCACTGGTAGCTTCCACAGTGATGTTGCCTAATTCTTCTTGGGCTTTGGCCAGCTTTGCCTGAAGTTGCTGGGCTTGACGCAATATTGATTTATCCATCTACCTCCTTTCCTTGAGCTTCCCCAGTCCCTGTCCCCGATTTAATCGGGGATCTCGGGGATGGGGCAGGACTATAGCTCCTCATCTCTAATTCTGGCTCCCATTTCCAGAGCAGCTTTAATTACCGGGTTTTGTGTTCTCGCCTGTGACGGAACTTCTCTTTTATAATCAACTAAAATACACCGTATCTTATAGGGCCGACCAAAAACCTCCTTGAGCTTTTTTTCCACCAGATATCGGTATTTGGCGTCTTCGATTTTCTCCTTATGGAAGGAATAATAGAAACCTAATACCAATGTATCATCCTCAAGGGCTACGGGGTCACAAGCGCTACGCAAAAAAGCATCTAAGTTGCCACTGGAACCTTCCCCTCGCAAAGATTTAATGAACTCCCGCCAGCGGTTACGGATGTAATCAATGTTCCGAGAAATCTCTTCGCTTGGAATCTCAGTCTCGACTCCGTCGGGCTCTGGTGTTACAGGAACCTCGCCTGGATTCTCAGCCCCGACTATGTCGGGCTCCGGTGCCACAGGAGGAAACTCAGCCCCGACTATGTCGGGGGGCTCAGTCATCTCAGCGCCGTCTGCTACCTCCGAGGGTCCAGTTGTAGTTGGCTGTTCTTGTCTCATGGGTGGAGATAAAGCACAATCCAGTAAAGCCAATTCCAAGGGCAGGGCGGAGTAATTATCACTCCGAAAGTCTATGCCCGAGAAGGATTTAACTGCATTAAGCAGGTAATCCATCGTGGCATTGGCTGCAAGGCTACCCATCTCAGCCAGGTCTTCGCTGGTGACATCCAGAGCCTCTTCGCATCGCGATTTAGCCAGCAACAATCCTCGAAGGTATTCTACCAAGCCCAGATTAAACTGACGGAGGTCAACACCATCACTATTGAGGTTATTTATGACTTTTAGCCCGGCAGCGACATCCCTATTGACTATACATCGTGCCAGTTGTCTAACCCGTGAATCCCAGCCGACGCCAAGCTCTGTTTGAACCTTGGTAAGCTCAATTTGGTTGCCATAGTAAGCAATCGTCTGTTGCAAAATATTTTCAGCATCTCGGAGGCTCCCGGTAGCGGCCCGAGCAATAAGCTCTAATGCACCAGGCTCGATGTGAATTCCTTCCTTCTCACATATTAGCTTGAGTTTATCCATTATCTCGGTTTGCCCCAGGCGATGGAAATTAAACCGTTGACATCTCGATACGATGGTGGATATCACCTTGTGTGCTTCTGTGGTAGCTAAGACAAAAATTACATGTCCGGGTGGTTCCTCTAATGTCTTCAACAGGGCATTGCAAGCCGCCTCGGTAAGCATGTGGACTTCGTCTATAATATATACCTTGTAGCGAGCAAGGCTAGGAGCGTAATTTGCCTTTTCCCTCAGGCTACGGATTTCGTCAATGCCACGATTGCTGGCGGCATCTATCTCTATTACATCCAAAGCCCTGCCCTCAGTGATTGAATGACACATATCGCAAGCATTGCACGGTTCGCCACCTGCTTGATTAGGGCAGTTGACTGCTTTGGCTAAGATGCGCGCCGTGCTGGTTTTGCCTGTACCTCGCGGACCGCAAAAAAGATAAGCGTGAGCTACCTTCCCACTCTTCACGGCATGACGCAGAGTCTGAGTTACAGGCTCTTGCCCCAGTACCTCGCTTAAGGTCTGTGGCCGCCACTTGCGGTAGAAAACCTCAGAGCCCATATACTCTATTATTATACACCCCTTCACCCGATTCCTAAAGGAGATTTTTGCCCAAAATCGCTAGGAACATATTAACTTTTGTAGCATATGCTTTGGATGTCGTAATGGCATGGCGGAAGCAGGATTTTCCGAGACAGAACTCTACATCGGCGACGCTAAATAACTAGCCGTAGTTGCCTGCTTTATCAGGCTTGGGGCACCCCGAGCCCTCAAGAACTTTACTTGCTGATTTGCTTCTCAGCCCAGTCGCCTGCCCAGGGTACCTTCCACATTTTGCCTGTGCCTGCCTGGATGATAAGGATAATCCACAGGATAAAGCCCAAGATTCCAATAATCCAGCCTATAACCCCTGCAAAGATTGCAAGGCCGGGTGACAAAGCCGCGACCGCAATTGCTCCGAGTATTGTGCTTAAAATAAGATGCGCTACTGTCAGCACACCGAAGGTCATAATAGATTGCCAGGCATGAAATTTAACGAAGATGCTTTTCTTTTCCAGGACGATAAAAATTATTCCTGTTATCCAGCCAGCGACGTAGCAAAGAAGACCGGCAACATTGGCTGACAAACCTGTGCTACTCTCGGTTTCGGGCTTAGCTGCCCCTTCAGATGGCTTCGCAGGCGCGCCAAGCTCAGCGCCGCACTTGGAGCAAAACTTGGTCCCCTCAGGATTTTCCGCGCCACATTTAGAGCAAAACATATTCACCTCCTTACTTCGAATCTACAATAGATCTGTATCAAATATTACGAATATAGGAAGAGTATGTCAATACCCTTTTGAGGCTTTTTTTCACCCGAACGTTAGCGCAGGGGTTAGATTCTTCCCCTTCACGGAGCCTGCCCTGAGCACCATAAGATTCTTCGCTTCGCTCAGAATGACAAGGGGCGAAGGGTTCAGGGTTAGAATGACAAGAAGCAAAGGGGCCAGAATCACAAGAACACGAAGGATAATTTCTGCTCACGGGATTTCATCCTGCCGGAAGACCCAGGTGACCGAAACCACGCTGTCATCTTCGCCTAAGCCCATTAGCCTGGCTCCCCGGCCACCTCTGCCCTGAATTGAAACCTGCCCCATAGGAATGTTCACCACGTTGCCTCTACTTGATAACATCACTAAGGAGCCTTGCGGAGATACAAGCCTGGACGCAACCAAATTGCCCGTTTTCGGACCAACTCTGTAAGCCCGCACCCCCTTGCCCCCCCTATTGTGAACAGGATAATTCTTTACCGGGGTCAGCTTGCCAAAACCTTTTTCGGTCACTGTGAGCATATAAGCATCGGGAAGGACAATGCCCATGCCAACAACATAATCGTCAACAAGACGTATGCCACGAACACCGCCACTAGTTCGAGACGCAGTCCTCAGGTTTTCAACCTTAAATCTAATAGCCTGCCCATTTCGACTCACCAGCATGACCTCATCTTCATCAGCAACTACACCGGATGAGATAAGCTTATCTTCATTTCTGAGTCTCATAGCAACAATGCCATTTCTCCTTATCGAGGCAAATGCACTTAGAGTAGTTTTTTTTATCGCGCCACCCCTGGTAGCCATTAATAAAAACTTATTCGAAGGAAAGTGTGCCAGGGCTAATAACACAGTTACTTCGTCTTCCAGGTCAATTGGTAACAAATTAACCACGGCTGTCCCTTTGGCCGTGCGAGATGAATCCTCGGGAATCTCGTGGCACTTCAGACAGTACACCTTACCAATGCTGGTAAAGAAAAGTAGATTGTCATGAGTGTCAGCTACCAGAATATGGTTCACTGTATCACGATCCCGGACTACCATTCCTATGACGCCTTTTCCGCCACGGCGTTGTAACCGATAAGTGCTGGCAGGAATCCTCTTGATGAACCCCCTGCTAGTCAGGGTGACTACCATTGCCTCATGAGGAACAAGGTCTTCCGTGCGAAATTCCTCGATTTCCTCTGCTTTCACTACGGTTCGTCGAGCATCACCATACTTGGATTTAAGCTCCTCGGCATCTTGGGCAACGAGTGATAGTATTTTCCGAGGGTTAGCTAACAAATCCTCAAGATAGGAAATATTCTTTATTACAGCGGCATATTCCTCAGTTATTTTGTCCTGCTCTAGCTTAGCCAATCTACGAAGCGGCATATCAAGTATAGCTTGCGATTGAATCTGTGACATAGTAAAAGCTGCCATTAGATTGGCACGAGCGGACTCTACGGTTTGAGACTGTCGAATAATCTTGATCACCTGCTCCAGATTGTT
>Ga0209121_10005295_pt1 | contig 11722 bp, 10 predicted proteins | sample Cruoilmetagenom3_FD_187292 | JGI IMG/M metagenome (GOLD analysis project Ga0209121, IMG submission 187292) | Oil polluted marine microbial communities from Coal Oil Point, Santa Barbara, California, USA - Sample 3 (SPAdes) (version 2) | ecosystem: Environmental > Aquatic > Marine > Oil seeps ...
GCACTTTAATCTGGCCCTAGCCTACGGCGGTCAGAGCGAGATTGCCGACGCTGCGAGATCCCTGGCCATTGAGGTGAGTGAGGGCCGTCTCGACCCCCGGGATCTGGACGAGAATGCTGTAGCGGGCCACCTCTATCCGATCGGTGGCCAGCCCCTCCCCAGGGTGGACCTGATAATAAGGACCGGTGGCGAGGTCCGAACCTCCAACTTCCTGCCCTGGCAAGCGAACGGGAGCCGCTGTCCCGTCCACTTCTGTGCACCTTATTGGCCGCAGTTCAGCAGGGTCGAGTTTTTCAGGGCGATAAGGACTTTTCAGGCCTGTCGGGGACGGCGCGCGCCCTCAAATCAACAGGCTTAATTACCATAACCATCCTACTCGGCACCGTGTCCCGATAGGGTAGTGGATATCCTAGAGGCCTGCGGAGCTGAACATGCGCAGAGAGCCTCAGACCCGGGTTCGAGTCCCGGTCGGGACGTACTTTCTCGACAAATCATCGACAAATCATTGGATGTTTGGTTTTTATGGTTCTGGACAGTTTAGGCGGATCGTTGAGGGGAGCGCTGAAGAAGATCGCTTCCGCCAGCAGGATAGATAAGCAGGTCGTCGACGAGGCGGTACGGGAGATCCAGCGGGCTTTGCTCCAGGCGGACGTGAACGTCAAGCTGGTGATGGACCTCTCAAACCGGATCAGGGACAGGGCCCTCTCCGAGAAGCCCGCCCCCGGGATGAACCCAAGAGAGCACGTCATCAACATCGTTTACCAGGAGCTGATAAACCTCGTCGGGAAGAGCTCTCCGGTCTCGCTTGAGAAGCAGACGATAATGCTCGTCGGCCTTCAGGGGAGCGGCAAGACCACCACCGCTGCGAAGCTTGCGACCTTCTTCCAGAGGAAGGGCCTCCGGTCGGCGGTGGTCTGCGCCGACACCTTCAGGGCCGGAGCCTATGACCAACTCAAAGCCCTCTGCGAAAAGCAGGGCGTGTTCTTCTACGGCGAGAAGGGAAACCCCGACGCCCCTGCTGTTGCGAGGAAGGGTCTTGAGGCCAGCAAAAAGTACGACGTCCAGATCGTGGATACCGCGGGCAGGCACGCCCTCGAGGGCGATTTGATCCAGGAGATGGTCGACATCGACACCGAGGTTCACGCCGACCACAAGCTCCTGGTGATGGACGCCGCCCTCGGCCAGCAGGCGAGCGAGCAGGCAAAAGCCTTTAACAAGGCTGTGGGGATCACCGGCGTCATCATAACCAAGCTCGACGGGACTGCCAAGGGTGGCGGTGCCATGAGCGCCGTCGCCGAGACGAACTCCTCGGTCGCCTTCATCGGCGTCGGCGAAACCCCGAACGACCTGGAACGGTTCGAGGCCGACCGGTTCATATCCCGCCTTCTTGGGATGGGCGACATCAAGACCCTGATAGAGCGGGCCCAGGAGACGAAGGTCGAGGAGGAGATGGACGTCGATGCCCTGATGCGGGGCAAGTTCACCCTCAAGGACATGTGCAAGCAGATGGAGGCGATCAACAAGATGGGCCCCCTCAAGCAGATCATGCAGATGCTTCCTCTCGGCGGGATGGGCCTTGACATCTCCGATAAGGAGTACCAGGTCACAAAAGATCGGCTCGACAAGTACAGGGTGATCATGGAATCGATGACCGAGGCTGAGCTTGAAGAGCCGAAGATCATAACCGCCTCCAGGACAAAGCGGATCGCCAGAGGCAGCGGGACCCAACCCGAGCTCGTGAGGGAGCTATTGAAGTCCCACAAGGCGATGCAGAAGGCCCTGAAGGGGATGCGGGGCATGAACAAGATGGGCATGAAGCGGATGATGAAGAAGTTCGGGCCCATGATGGGCGGCGGGATGTAGAAAGTCTCACCATCTTCGTTTTTCCGGGACTTCTCTCTGCTATTCTTGAATTTCTTTGCTTTTCCATTATATTCTCTCTCGAAGATCTCCTGTTGCAGCGTAACTTATCGACCTCGTGAGGTTGGCAAGATGGCCGTGACAAACCTATTTAACAGAGGAGAGGGCTCTTGCGCGGGAAATGACCGAATGGGAATCGGACTTCACGGGCTCTTTCAGTAGCTACCTCTCCCCAGGCTGCCGGATCTGTCGCCAGGGCGCGTCCCTGGTCTTATTCGTCACTGGGATCTGCGAGAGGGACTGCTTCTACTGCCCCCTCTCAGAGGGGAGGAGGGATAGAGACGTCGTCTTCGCAAACGAGCGGGAGGCAAAGTCCGACCTCGACATAATCGAAGAGGCAAACGCCATCGGAGCCCTCGGGACCGGTATCACTGGGGGCGAGCCCCTGTTGAAGAGAGATTTCGTGATCAGGTCGATCAGATCCCTGAAGCGGGAGTTCGGGCAGGATCACAACATTCACCTCTACACTGGGGCGAGGCCCGGCCCCTCTTCTCTTCGAAGCCTCGCAGAGGCGGGGCTCGACGAGATCAGGTTTCATCCGCCAGCCTCGGATTGGTCGGACCCGAGATGGCTCAAAAAGGCGCTAGAGGATGCGAGGTCGCAGGGGCTCCTGGCAGGGGTCGAGATCCCCGCCATCGGTCCAGCGCCCGGAATCATCGAGGCGGTTCGAAAGGCCGATGCCTTCCTGAACTTGAACGAGCTTGAGTTCTCCGAGACGAACCAAGAGGCTTTGAAGAATCTCGGGTTCAGGTCGAAGGATTACGGCTGCGGCGCGGTCGGGAGCGAGTCAGTGGCCACAGAGCACTTCAAGGTCGAGGGTCTCAAGGTCCATTACTGCTCTTCGGGGTTCAAGGACGCGGTCCAGCTCCGGGAACGGCTGAAGCGGCGGGCAGAGAGGACGGCCCGGCCCTTTGACCTATCCACCGATGACGGAACCTTGATCTTCGGCGTGATTCTGCCTGTTGATCGGGCCGGGGCCGGTGGCATCGGCTCGGTGGTCGAGAGGCTGGTGGCCCTGGAAGTTCCTGAGGAGATGTACCTCCTATTTGAGGGGAGGATCGAGATCGCTGGATGGATCCTGGAAGATATCGTCCCGGATCTCGAGGAGATGGAGTGCCAGCTGGCCCTGGAAGAGAGGTACCCGATCGAGGGTGGGCCGGTTGTGGAGAGAATACCTTTATAAATCCATAGCTGCAAATGTAGGGGCGGTGAGCTTACAGGATGGAGGCTAGCGTTCAAAAACATGAAGATCAGATTCGTGAGCGCCTGAAAAATTATCTCAAGCGCGACGGAATGGGCATCCGAAAGGCTGTCCTGAAGCTGTTCTTGCATGACAGGTCTTACACCACTGAGGAAGTTTACACTTATCTGGACAAGGAGGGTTTCGACGTCAGCTATCGGGGCGTCTCGGCGATGGTAGGCCTAATGAACACCAGGCTCGGCATCCTCAGCATCGATGTCTCGGGCGACCACAACGTCTACTCTCTCAAACCCGATCACAAGGTGATCGTAAGTTCGGTTCTTGAAAGTTATTGAGGCGGCTTCAGTTGGGCGGTTCTCCCCGCTTCATCCTTCTGAGATATTTTTTGAGGCCATAGTCCGAAAGTAGGTTAATCCCCCGGAGGGCCAGGTGCTGGCTCCATCCCGCTGTCATCCTTTCGCTATAGTACCGATGCAGGGCTTTCAGGTGGCGCAAATTGTACTCCAAGCACGTCCCCACAAGCTCCCAATGCTCAGGCTTCGCTCTCTCTTTTCCAAAGCCCATGGCGTTTCCTAGACGCGTCTCCCCGATCGGCGTGAAGAATAGGGGGAGCATCAGGCCGATGTGGTCTTTCAGCGACTCGACCAGTTCCGTCGTCAGCACGACGTCCTCTTCGGTCTCGCCGGGCAGGCCCAGGACGAGGCTTGCCACCGGAAGCCAGGACTGGTCGCTGAAAAGGCCGTAGCACTCCCTCACGATCTCAGGCCAGATCTCCAAGGGTGCGGGCTTTGCCTTGTTCTTCATGTGCTTTGCAAGAAGCTTGCAACTTCCGGTTTCGATCCCGATCCAGGCCGACATGTACCTTTGGTCGGTCCCGACCCCCACGATCTCGGAGATATCCCTCAGAAGGTCCTGATTGTGGTAGACCGAGGCGAGGCTCACATGGGATACGTCGACGGTCCTGGGATCTAGGTCCTTTACCTGCCTGAAAAGGTCGAGGAGCCTCTCTCGGTCGGGCACCGCTCCCATCGACCCGTACTGAAAGGCGTCCTCGGAATGGAGGATCAGGTCTTTCTGCCCTGCCCTGATGTTAACCTCGGCGTCTTTCAGTATCTTGGAGATCGGCCTGTGCCTGGGCTTACGCATCGTTGGCGAGCAGAATGAGCACCCTCGCCAGCAGCCTCGCCCTATCTCGACGATACCGCCGACGGTTGCTCCTCTGTTGACGGGGATCTCATCGCCGGGGACGGTCTCGCCCTCGATCTCCCTTGGGACGTCCTCGTTGGCCATCATCTTTTTGCAGATCGAAGGAAAAGTCCTCTCCCCCTCGCCCAGGTAGATGAAGTCGACCCCGACCTCCTCGCCCTTCAGCTCCCAGGAGCCGTTGCCGCCGATGACAACCTTGGGTTTGTGCTCTTTTATGAGGGGGTGGCCCACCAGCTCAAGAAACTTCGTCCTGTTGTAGGGCGCGCCCTTATTGACCATCTCCTCGATCTCCCGGACGGCGATCTTGCCCATGGGGTCGTCGTGGCCGATCCCCACGATCTCGGTTTCGGGTCCTATCGCTTTGTCGAGATGGTCGGGATGGGCTACCATCACCTCGTCTCGTGAAAACCCCGCTTCCAGGAGGGCGGCTTCGATCTTCCTCATACCGCAGGGGGCGAGGAGGGCAGATCCATCAGGGGCAGCCTCGACGGGCGGGCAGAAGAGCCACTTGAATATCCTCTCGTTGATCATCGATGCAGGGAGTATCGCCGCAAAGCCGAGCATAACTCCCCCGTTGTAGTTGCTCATCATGGTGGCGTCGCTGGTGAGGACTATCCTTTTGCCTGACATCTGACAGCTCCATTTCGGTGATTACAGATAATGGTGTTGAGCCAATCGACATCCCACAAGCCTTTAATACCTCCCGCTTTTAGAGTGGAGGTTTGTGCAGGAGAAATCGTTGTCGGAGATCAACGAACGCATCCGGGACGGCAGCGTTCGGGTGGTCACTGCGGAAGAGATGCCGGACCTGGTGGACGAGCTTGGCACCGATGGTGCGGTGCGCGAGGTGGACGTCGTCACCACCGGCACCTTCGGAGCTATGTGCTCTTCCGGTGTCTTTCTCAACACCGGCCACAGCGATCCGCCGATAAAGATCTCCAAAGCCTGGCTGAACAATGTAGAGGCCTACGGTGGCATCGCCGCTGTCGACCTCTTTTTGGGGGCCACACAGCCGTCCGAGGACAAGGGAGACGAGTACGGTGGAGCCCACGTGATGGAGGACCTGATCATGGGCAGAGAGGTCGAGCTTCGAGCCCAGGGTGCGATCACAGACTGCTATCCGCGCTTAGACCTCGAGACGACCCTCAAGCTCGATGACTTCAACCAGGCGACGATGGTCAATCCCAGAAACTCCTACCAGAATTACGCTGCGGCCGCAAACTCGACGGATAGGACTTTACACACCTACATGGGAACACTCCTACCAAGATACGGGAACGTGAGCTACAGCGGGGCTGGAGCCCTCTCGCCGATACCTAACGACCCCAACTTCGAACAGATCGGAATCGGAACCAGGATTTTTCTCTGCGGAGCTCAAGGCCACATCATAGGTTCGGGAACCCAGCACCTGCCTCAGGAGGGGTTCTCCACCCTGATGGTGAAGGGCGACTTGAAGGAAATGAGTAACGAGTTTCTGAGAGCTGCCACCTTCCAGGACTACGGACCGAGCCTCTACGTCGGCCTTGGGGTTCCGATACCGGTCCTGAACGAGAACATGGCCAGGAAAACTGCCGTCAGGGACCGGGACATCGTCACCGAGATCGTGGACTACGGCGTTCCGAGACGCGCCCGTCCCACCGTGAGGAAAGTGAACTACGAGCAGCTCTACTCCGGGTTCGTCGACATCGATGGGGCCGAGGTGAAGACATCGGCCCTATCGAGCCGCCACGTCGCAAGAAAGGTGGCTCGCGCCCTCGGCGATTCGATCAAGAGTGGCGAGTTCTTCCTGTCGGCTCAGTCAGAGCCGCTTCCAAAGGTGGGCCGGAACCGGCCGATGAAGCAGACCAAGGAGTTTCTCCTTGTCGGGGACGTCATGAGCCCAAAGGTGGTAACGGTTCATGAGGAGATCTGCATAAAGGAGGCGGCTCAGATGATCATCGGCGGAACTTTCGACCACCTGCCGGTCGTCTCGGCGGAGGAGAAGCTGATCGGGATGGTCACCGCCTGGGACATTTCCAAGGCCGTGGCCAGTGGCAAGACTTCTCACATCTCCGACATGATGACCCGGAAGGTCTTCATAGCAAGCCGAGACGAGCCCCTGGAGCTTGCGGCAAGAAAGCTCGACCATCACAAGATATCGGCCCTGCCGGTGGTGGACAAGGACCATCACGTAATAGGGATGGTAACCAGCGACCAAGTCAGCAGGCTCTACAGCAGGAGGCGATCAGTTTGAAGCTGATGCTTCATGTGGCCCCGGGGATAGTTCGTAAGCCCATCGTCTCGTCAGTGATCCTGGAGACGCACGCCCTCATCAACATCGAGCGGGCGAAGGTCGACGCCGTCTCCGGCGAGATCGTGATAGACGTTGATCCCGAGAAGTGCAATAAGGTCAAGGAGGCTTTCGAGGAGAAGGGCGTGAGGGTCGTCCTCCTGGAGATGCCGGTCATAAAAGACGAGGACGAGTGCATCCACTGTGGGGCCTGCATATCGATCTGCCCCACAGGGACCTTCCACTTCGAGGGGTCCGAGGTGGTAGCCGACGCCGGAAAATGCGTCCAATGCGGAACCTGCGTCACCGCCTGTCCACAGAGGGCGCTTAAGCTCGTCCTGAAGTGAATTCTGATCCGTTAATGGTTTGGGCATGGCGGGGATCGTCGCCGGGGTGGCTGGGAAACCAGCTCCTTTCGGGGCCGCTCTCCGCCACGCAGATTCGTCCCAAATTGGACGGCTACGATTTTTCTGATAGATACATCGGACTGAGATGAAATCAGTGCTGCAATGGCCCGGGCGTAGCAGAAAATTGAATGGCGGGGCCGAGGGACCCCTGTCGGGTGAGGAAGCTGGGCCACGAAAACAGACTGAAACGAGAAGGGTGGCGGCATTCGCCCGTTTCTCGTTTGGGTTGGAAGAGATGAAGATGAGGAGTACTATTCACATAATCTCCTCATATCGATTTCAGCAGATGTGATACTTCTCTCCTGGAGTATCGAGCGTCGTTTTTTCCTTTGCTCTGTAACCGCCGTCATCCATGAACTTGCACGCTTTTTCGATATCATCAACGAGGATGTTTGCCATATCACAGGTGAAGTTCTCCCTCACCACAACACGCATTATTTCGATATCTTTTGCGTTATCAGGCAGATGGTAGGCGGGAACAATCCATCCCCTTTCCCGAATTTTATAGGAAATATCTAACAATTTGTAATCCTTGGGCTCTTTCAGCTTGAAGGCGATTATAGGAAGTTCTTTCCCTTCGTTTAACATTTCGAATCGACCCAAACCTCTAAGTTTCTCGCCAAGATATCGGGCAGTGTCCAGAATATTATTCATTATAGTGGTGTAGCCGCTTCGACCGAATCGCAAAAGGTTGTAATACTGGGCCACAACCATGGCGCTGCCTCTGGAGAAGTTCAAGGTGTATGTTTCCTCCTCTTCTCCAAGGTAGTCTACGTTAAAGATCAGATCCTTGGGAAGGTCCCTCTCATTACGGAAGATAAGCCAGCCCAGACCTGGATAGGTCAGGCCGTATTTATGTCCGGAGACGTTGATCGACTTAACCTGTTCTAACCTGAAATCCCACTCAAAATCAGGTTCGGTGAAGGGTAATATGAAGCCACCACTCGCAGCGTCGACGTGAATGGGTATGTCCCACCCTAGATCAATATCGTACTTGAGTTCCAAGAGCACATCGTTGATCTCTTCAACAGAGTCTATCTCTCCGGTGAAAGTCGTCCCTAAAATTGCACCAACGCAGATAGTATTTTCGTCGATCAATCCCTTTTTGATCCTATCACGTACGACATCTCCGGTTATAATACGTCGAGTTTCTTCAATGGGGATCTTTCTCGCCTCAACGTCGAAATATTTGGCAAACTTGTCCCAACAAACGTGAGCATCTGCGCCGAAAACAATATTTGGCTTATCATAGGATTTACCCTCCTCCTCGCGGCGCATCCTCCAGGACCATTTATGCGCCAGTAAACCCAACATTATTGCCTCAGAAGATCCTGCGGTTGCGACACCCATGAACTCGGCCTTCTCAGGCGCGTTGAAAAGACGTGCCAGTATGTTCACAATCCGTGTTTGAATCACCTTGTCGGTCTGCGGATACTCGAAAATATCTATGATGTTTTTGTTGATGCTCTCCATGATCAGCTTATCCGCCTCAGGTTCCATCCAGGTGTTTACAAAGCTCGCCAGATTGAGAAAAGGATTGCCATCGAGGCATTGCTCATCATGAACTAGCTGATAAGCGATGTTTGCGTTCACCCCCGTTCTGGGGAGTTCGTATTTGGGCACGTCTGGAACTTCTTTTAGATATTTGGCACTGTATGCACCGGTGATGTATCTATCTGTTTCTTCTAGCTGTTTCAGATCGACTTTCTTCGAAACCATTGTTTACCACCAAAATCTTTTGGAAATACCGAAATGGAATAGCATTTCTTCCCGCTGGATAGATGTGCCCCACCAACAAGGCGCGGCGCCAGTATTGGGTCGATCGGGTCCCGGAGCGCCACCTCGGGCGCGCTTCTTGTCTCGTCCCGGCCCCGAGGTGAGGTGCCCTCTCCTGATCACCCAGGCGGCGCGGGAATGCGGGGCGGGGTGGAAGGCCGATGAATGAGGTTCGAGACATGATGATGATGATGATGATGTCAAAGACGGCGAGAAAAGGCCAATCTGGTTTCCCATCGTCATGACTATTCGTGCAGATCAAGATCTCGAGTTTCCTCCCTAAGCTCCTTCAAGATTAACTCGACCTGATGCTTCAGTTCTGGTATGTCGTCTTCGACAACAGACCAGACCTGGTCTAGTGTCCACCTCGAAGTAGCGGTGGACCAAAATGTTACGCATTCCCACGATCTGCTGCCACGGCATCTCGCTGTGCTCGTCTTTGAGCTCAGACGAGATGGCTCGAGCTGCCTCGCCGGTCATTTGAAGATGATGAACGATCCAGCTTTGAATAAGCTCATCGCCTTCGAAGGCTTCGCGCCCTTTGGAGGCGTACTTCTCAATTCGCTCTATCGCCTCGGCGATATCCAGCAGCCTTCTCTGATCATCCCTCATAGCGCCACGGCTTCTTTCAAAACCTGGTCCCGGATTCGCTTTCGAAGCCCTCTCTCGGTCACGACGTCCACGGGGCTGCCCAAAAGGTCCTGAAGGTCCATGAGAAGGCCGCCGAGGTCCAGGAGGCTCCTGCCCGGCTCCATCTCGACGAGGAAGTCCACGTCGCTTGCGGCCTCTGCCTCGCCTCTCGCCACCGAGCCGAAGATCCTGATGTTGTACGCCCCGTGCTCAGCCGCTGTTTGGAGGATCTCGGCCCGCTTCTCCCTGAGGAGGTCGTAGATGTCCATGATCCAAACCACCTGATCTGCATTATACTGCGTGTCTTTTGGTATGTCCGCCTTTCGGCTTCAAAAGATCGTCGCCGAAAATATCTTGGCTTGAAATCGCAGGTCGGGAAATACCCTGATGCCCAGGCGGCGCAGAAAAGGCGGGGCGGCCACCGTCTGAGGGGCACGGGACCCCCCTCCACCGGAAGGGGAATTCGGACCAAGAAAACAGACCGGGGCAGGAAGGGCGGCGGCATCGCGTGTAGCAGGCGGGTGCGAGGTGGTCGTCTAGGAGGTAGCCTTTTAGCAAGCGAGGATCACGCTAATGCTGAAGCAATTTGCAGATGAATTTCTTGGTGAAACTCTGAGTTTACATCCTCGCCACCAAAACCTTTTAGAAGATTGTGACTTTGGGCCAACTCTGGAAGGAGAAACAACTAGTCGGACACCTGAAATCGCCTCACTGGATGATGTGAAATTTATGTATATAAAGAATATAGAAATTGTCGGATTTCGCGGGTTTGGAAAATCTCAGAAGATTGAGCTTGGTATTCCAAATGGAAAATTTGGAAGTGGACTTACAATTATTGTTGGTCCTAATAATTCTGGAAAATCTACAATTATCGAGGCATTCAATGCTATCTCAAGAGAAAAAGCATATTCATTCCCAGAGGGAAAGAGAAATAAAAATGCAGGTGACGCAATATCAATTAAGGTCAAAAACACCTCAAATGAAACAAAAGAATTGTGCACTATCGATGGTGAAGGTGGTAAGGCTGCTTGGAAAGAGAATAATATAGTTGAACCTATCTCTAAAATTTTCGTTGTTCCATCAAGAAGATATTTTAAGCCTTTTTTTGGCGAGGGAGAGATAACAAGGGATGAGTTCAGTTCAAGTAAAGGAACGAGAAATGTATACGTTTCAAATCAAGGAAATCCTACATTGCGTCCTTCGTCGCTTATTGGATTCGAGCAAAGACTATTTGAAATTCAAGAAAATAAAATCAGATTCAATGAAATACTGAATAACATATTAGATCCACTACCTAACTGGACAATTGAAATGTCAGATAGAGACGATTGGTACCTAAAATTCAGTTATGGTGATATAACTCATAATAGTGAGGGACTAGGAGAAGGATTAATCAGCTTATTTATTCTAGTTGATGCATTATATGACTCAAAAGAGGGCGACGTAATTGTCATCGATGAACCAGAACTATCATTACATCCTCAGTTGCAGAAAAAGCTTATCAAATTAATGGGCAAATATTCACAAAGTAGACAAGTAATCATAGCAACTCATTCACCCTATTTCATCAATTGGAAATCAATTTCAAATGGAGCAAAAATTACAAAGTTAGTAAAGGATATCGATGGCGACATAGAAGTGTATCAAATGGCCAAAAAAACTGTAGACAGCATAGAAGGCCTTGTGAATGATCTTCATAATCCACATGTTATGGGATTAGATGCTTGTGAAATCTTTTTTCTAGAGGATAACGTAGTTTTGGTTGAGGGACAAGAAGACGTAATAATTTACAACAAAATTTTAAAAGATTTAAAGATAGAATTAAAGGGCAGTTTTTATGGTTGGGGTGTCGGTGGTGCAGATAAAATGTCTATTATCGTAGGGCTACTATCTGATTTAGGTTTCAAAAAAGTTGTCGGGATATTGGACGGTAACAAAGGAGGTTCTAAGTCGAAATTGGAGAAAAACTATCCCGAATATAAATTTTTTATAATAAAAAAAGATGATGTGCGTGATAAAACCGCAACAAAACCATCAAAGAAGATAGATGGATTGGCAGATCATAAGGGAAAAATTAAACCGGAATGTGAAGAGCATGTCAGGAATCTATTTAGCGAAGTTAACTCCATATTCTTTCCCAGCTCGATTTAGCAGAAAAAATAGCCTCGTTGCCCACTGGCCCTCCGGCAAGGCGTGATCCTCACCCTAAAACTGGGATCCTTCGGCCGCAGCCGGAAGCTCAGTCCGTCGGGCAGAGGATGCAGATAACCTTGCAGAGGTCCTCGTCCAGAGCCTTCAGATCCTTCCGGAGCT
>Ga0209121_10005296_pt1 | contig 11721 bp, 8 predicted proteins | sample Cruoilmetagenom3_FD_187292 | JGI IMG/M metagenome (GOLD analysis project Ga0209121, IMG submission 187292) | Oil polluted marine microbial communities from Coal Oil Point, Santa Barbara, California, USA - Sample 3 (SPAdes) (version 2) | ecosystem: Environmental > Aquatic > Marine > Oil seeps ...
TGAAATTTTCTTTTTATTGTTAATTTTCATTTAAGATAATAAATCCTCTATCTATTTCTAAAAATATGGCTAAGACCCGAAAGTAAATTTTTTATTTTAATTTTCCTGAAAGTTGATATTTTCCACCCTTTATAACATCGAAATAAACATAATTCGTATCCTGAAAAGTATTTTTTATCTCAGGTATAATTGAAAAAAACTTACCTTTATCCCAAACTAATCTCTTATTTATATATGCTTGGTTAACTGGTTTAGGTAAAGCAAATAGTCCTTTAGAGCACTGAGGAATAGAAATGTCCTCGGCAAAAGATTTTAAAGTTTTCTCCCAGTAAACTTTTATTTCTCCATAATTAGTAGTTATTTGCCCTTGTGCCCAGCTCAAATCTCCTATATGAGGAATGATTGAAACTTTTTTAAATCCCGGCTCTGCAGCTTTTATTCCTAATATATACTTAGAAAGTACCGCTCCTATCTTTCCACTCCATCTATGACAGGCAGATCTGATTCTTTCCCCCGCTAAAGCTAACTCATATCCTGATTTTCCAGAGTAATGAATATGCTCCCAAAAAGTTCCTGGCCCTTTTTTTACCATATTACCAAAACAACGTCGCGTTAAATCCAGAGCATCTTTATCTTGACCCATTTTGAAATGTGCTTCTATTTCCCATCCAATGCAATATGGGCTAATACAGTAATTATAATTTCCACAATTTGAGAAATTATCAGGGTTGATATCCCATGCCCAAGATTTAAAAGAAGGATTAAAATCCTTATCTCCTGCTAACCAGGGACGGTCAAAATCTGTGGAACCAGCAGGGTTATATTTACCCCAGCCTTTTTTACCTTTCTTCCAGTGATAAAGTCTCCAATGGTGATCTTTAAAATATTGTAATATTTTTTCTGCTCTTTCTTTATCGGGTAGATCAAGGATAATAGCTAATGAATTGCCAAGTTGATCAACATGTTCCGCTCCTTCAGAAAAAACATAGGCTCCTTTAGTAGAAGACCAGAGGTGCTTATTTACTGCTTCCTTCAATTCTTCAGCCCTTTTTTTATAATAATTTTTTTTGTTATTATCTCCAAAAATCTCGGCAATTTTTGCTGCCGAGATTAAGCCACGATAAACATAAGCTTGATTAGGCATAGAAAGTTCAAAGTTTGGTCCTACTGGTATCATTAAATTACAGCTATAAAGACCATTCTTAACTCTTCGAGGTAGAACTTGTTTTTTTATATGAGTATTTATCGGTTCTGGATAGAACTTTCTAAGATAATCCAAATCACCACTGTAATTGTACAACTCCCAAAGATCTGCTTCGGTAAAACCTGAAACATCTATAACGATGGGGTCCGGAGTATCTCTCGTAACAAAGTTACCATCTTTCCCGTGATTTAAAACATAATCATAAGATGTTTTGGCAACATCCATATTATTAAAAACATAATAAAAAGTCTCATTCCCTGCAGAATCAAACCATAAAAATAATCTTCTATCTCTTTTTGGCCCATCAAAAAATTCATATCTGCCTTTTTCCGTCTTTTTGTTTCGCATAGCACATAATTGAACAGTATAGGCAGCACTATACCAAATTTTATTTAATAAATCGTCAGAACATAGAAATTTCCCTTTGTAATCATTAGGTCCTATAGGAAGACTAACATTTCTGTCGATTCTTACACCAAGATAATCAACCTTTCCGGAAACTTTGACATATCTAAAGGCACTCCATTTGTTATTACTAAGAGTATACCGTATTGGGTCAGGAAAATCACCACAGCCTACCGTTTCACCCCCTATCTGTTTATAACGTCCCACTACATATTTACCAAAATCTACGACATAAGTATCTTTCATATCTGCGTAAATTCCATCTTTTACCGATAGTTTTCTTATCAACTTGGCTGAATTACTTAAATGTTTGCTAGACTTATCAATAATTCTTACGGGAATTATATCGCTATCTGGCTGAGGACTAAGAATGTACTTCTTGAAATCCATAAGTCTCATTTCTGTCACTCCCTAAATGATAGAGGGAGGGACAGAATAAGTATTTATCCCTTCCTCTATCAACAGGACAACTTCGCAACTTACAATCTCTCTCTATTTCTTGAGGAAAAAAGTTGATGGTTGATAATAACTAAGTTCTCCTGACATAGAATCCTCACGTACATTCCTGAAGTTATTTTTAGCTATGAAGAACCTCCCTATTACAGGTTGTCTCATAACACCTATATTCAAGAGATTTTCTCCAGAAATTTTAAAGGCTTCTTTTATAAGGTTATTTCTCTTCTCTAGTGAGGTAGTTTCTAAAGATTCGTTATAAATCTCCAGCATGCGCTTTACCTCTGCTGGAGGCTCTTCACCTGATTTACCCTCACTGGCAAACCAAAGACCCCACATTGGTGCAGTAAGGTAGGAAAAATCCAAAGGAAAAACCTGGTTATTTAGTGGAAGATGCCCGGGCCATCCTGTGTTAAGAGCATAGAGTGCTACCTCATGTTCGCATGCCTTTATCCGTGGAAACCACAGCGCTCTGTCCAAAGGTTTAACTGCAACCTCTATCCCTATATCTTTCCAATATTTTCTTTTGCATAGCTCACTTATATCCGTCGATTCTTCTGGAAAAGGCGTAAATGGGTTCATTATCAATCTCAATCGTTTACCATCTGGTCGGAGTCGATACTCATGATTTTTATCCCATTTTAGTCCTATTTCATCCAAAAGCTCATTTGCCCGCTTGGGGTCATATTCAGTATAAAGATTAGCAATCTGTTCATCATACCATGCTGAACCTGGAGGTGGAGTTCCTTGAGCAGATGTAGCTATTCCTTTGAAAAGTAACTCGTTTATTTCATTTCTATCTAAAGCTATCGATAAAGCTACACGGAAGCGTTTATCCCAAAAAAGCTTGCGCAGTATAGGATCCTTACTAAAATAATTTAAAAACATAGTACCAATGTTAGTCCCTAATGTTTTGAACTGGATTACTCTATAATTACCCTTTTTCTCATTTTCCTTTACGAGCGGATAATTCTTTAAACTCTCTATCCTCCTCGTCTGAAAGTCTACTTCTCCAGCAATAGCCTTAAGTAACATCGCCTCAATGTTCGGGATCAAAGTCCGTTGAACTTCATCGATATAGGGCAGTTGATTTCCTTCGGTATCTACTTTCCAATAATAAGGATTCCTATGGAGAATCTGTATTGGTTTATCTATTGTATTCAGTGGAATCCAAGCATCTATTTGGGGGCATCCCGGATTATTAAAATGTCTATTCTTAGCACCGAACAGGTCTATCCAGCGGGTAAACCCCTCTTTTTTCATCTCTTTTTTTATCTCTTCCATTGGAGTATATTTGGGATGGAATTGTCTCAAATAATGTTTTGGCGCATACATTATATCAGGAGCCCACATCCCAGCAATACTTTCAATATATGCACCATAAGGTTTACTAAAGATTAACTTAATCGTGTAATCATTCAATTTTTCCATTTTCATTAACTCTCCACCAATCTTAAAAGCTGACGATTTAGTAGGGGTAAGTTCATCATTTAGTATGATATCATTCCACCAGAACATAAAGTCATCAGCAGTGAATGGAGCTCCATCACTCCATTTCATTCCTTTTCGCAAGAGAAAAGTTACGCTTTTACCATCTTCTGATTGCTTAAAGGATTTAACTAGATTGGGAAGAATTTGCTTAAAATCAGGAGAGAAACGGACCAGGTGCTCTACCATTATATAATTGTTTTGTCCTAGATCAGACATTCCTCCATGTACTTGACGCCAAACTCCTCCATATTGACCAATCTCTTCTACTGGTTTTACTACTAAAGGTTCTTCAGGAAGTCTTTCCTCTACTGGAGGAAGTTTCCCGGCCGCAACTTTTGTTCTAAGCATCGGAGCCTCTTTATACTCCATTGCCAGAGCTGACGCTACGGTTGCCAAACATATTACCACACTTAAAAATGTTACTTCTATTTTTCGTATCACTTTTTTTCTCCTTTGATATTTAGTTTATTTTTGTGGAAATTCTTACAGAAACTTCTTTACTATCTTCTTTTATCCCAGCTAATAGCCTACCTTACTATATTTTTCACCTCCCTTCGGCCTTATTTTTAGCTTCTTTTCCTTTGACTCCAGTTACGAACTTAAACCTTATTGTTTCTTTTGATCCTTGATAATTCCTTATCCTCCCTTATAATACAGACAAAATAGCGCTATACGAAAAGATGTGAAATATTAAATATCATTCTTTAGATCAATAAGTCTGATATTTTCTACTTTCTTTTAAGCTCCATAATGAAGTCCCACCTATCTCCTCGATTATGAATTATGGCATATTCGATGGGTGTGTTATCTTTGAGGAGACACGTCCGCTCTACGACCAGTAAAGGTTCTCCTCGAGTGATATTTAAAAGAGAGGCATTTTCTTTATCTGCTGAGCTGATATACACTCGCTGAGTTGCTCTTACCATTTTAAGTCCTAAATCTTCCAGAGCCGCGGATAAAGATTGGGTATTCCAGTCATATTCACCTTGGTAAATCTCTGGACATAAAGTATAAGGAAGATGGGAAGTCTGGATAGCCATTGGTTCTCCATTGGCTAAGCGAACCCTTTTAAGTCTTATAATTTTGTTATCTTTATTCAATTGAAGAATATTTCGTATCCTCCAGGGTGGGATCTGAAGTTTAATTTCTACAAGTCGAGAACCGGCCTTCATACCTCTACTTATAATTTCTTCAGTGTAGCTTAAGAGGGATCTGCTTTCCTCATGTATCCTTGGCTTAATCACAAATGTCCCCTTTCCCCGCTCTCTCCTTAAAAGCCCCTCATAAACCAAACGACTGGTAGCTTCTCTGACTGTTGTTCTGCTCACACCATATCTTTCAACCACCTCGTTTTCCGTGAAAAAAGGCTGACCGGCTTTGTAATTACCTTTTAATATTAAATCTCTCATTACTTCTATTAATTGATGGCTAAGTGGAAAGGCACTATTTCTGTTTAGTTTTCTTTCTAACATCGATATTCCTTTAACTTGTATAATATTATTATATCATACAAATTTTTTTTGTCAACCCCCCCAACTTAAATTAGAAAAATTGAAAGTAACTTAGATTTCAAGAGACTTTCGGCAGAAATAAAAGAGATATTATCCCTTCTGGCGTGAACGCACCCCTAAAAATTTGTAATTATTTTACACTATGGTGAGTTTACCTTAGTCTGAAAAAATTCCTTTGATAGATAAGTTGTACTTTAGTGCTGGATTAACTGTTTTTTATCTTTCAGTATGGTAGGCATTAAAAAAGTAGCCAAGTTACGCCCCATAGGAGTAATTAAGGGATAAGGTTAATTTAATTTATCCATCCTCGTAGTTTCATTGCCTCTACCACCCGATTTATAGCTATCATATAAGCGGCTATTCTCATATTGACTTTATGTTTTGTAGATAGTGCTAACACTTCATGGAAAGCATGGGTAATCTTTTCATCCAATTTTTCATAGATTACTTCCTTTTCCCACGGATATCTATAGAGATTTTGAACCCATTCAAAGTAAGAAACAATTACTCCCCCGGAATTACAAAGAAAATCCGGAATTACAAATACATCTTTCTTAAAGAGTATTTCGTCTGCCTCCGGACCAATCGGACCATTAGCTAATTCCGCAATAACTCTGGCATTAATTTTATCAGCATTCTCTTTGGTAATACAATTTTCCAGGGCTGCTGGGCAGAGAATATCTACTTTTAACTTCAATAGGTCTTCGTTACTAATGCTTTCTGCCGAAGGAAATCCTTTTACTGAACCTGTTTGATTTTTATATTTTAAAACCTCTTGAGGGTCCAGTCCTTCTTTACAATAAATATTTCCCCTGGAGTCACTTATAGCTATAATCTTTGAACCAAAAAGATTTCTCATTAAAATAGCCATCCAGGAACCAGCGTTTCCATATCCCTGAATAGCAACAGTTGCCAAAGATAAATCCATATTTAGATGCTTTGCTACTTCCCTAACAGTAAAGACTCCGCCGCGAGCAGTCGCGTCATGACGACCTTGAGAACCTCCCAGAGGTAAAGGCTTGCCAGTAATAACACCGGGGCAGTTATATCCTCTGAATTTTGAATATTCATCCATCATCCAGGCCATCACTTGAGAGTTAGTATATACATCTGGAGCAGGAATATCTTTTTCTGGACCTATAATATCATATATACGATCAATGTATCCCCGACTAAGCTTCTCTAACTCATTCTTAGACAACTCTTTGGGATTGCAAATTATTCCACCCTTAGCTCCTCCAAAAGGAATATCTACCAGTGCACATTTCCAGGTCATCCAGGAAGCTAATGCTCTTATCGTATTAATATCTTCCGCAGGATGAAACCTAATTCCTCCTTTACAGGGACCTCGGGCATCATTATATTGAACTCTAAATCCTTTAAAAATCTTCATTTTCCCATTATCCATCTTTACCGGAATAGAGATATGTAATTCTCTCATCGGTATCTTTAAAAACTCACTAATAGTTGGGGTTAAAGACAAAAAATTTGCGGCCTTATCTATTTGGTCCTGAATGCTCTTAAAAGGGTTTAATCTGTTCTTCAAGCTCATTTTTTCTCCTTTTTAGATTAGAAAAAATTTCCAAATAAAAATATTTTAGCATTTTCTTCAAATTTTGCAAAAATAGTTTTTCTTTCTTTGCGCAACCTGAAGGCTGTGGCTACCTTCATTATACCTTTTGTATTTTTGAATTTCTTACAAGATATACTTCTATTATTATTCCTGTTAAAACAACTAAAGATGCTGCTAAATAAGGAATTCTTAAATTATAAATTTGAGCAAAGATTCCCCCGATAAGAGGACCAGCTAAGCCTCCAGCCCCTACAAAAACCTCATGAATACCGGCTTTTGTTCCTTTATCCTCTGTACCGTTTAAACTATAAAATATACTGGAAAAATAAGTGAAACCTCCTGCTATACCAATAAATACAAAGGAGAAGACAAAGATAAATATAGATGGGAAAAAGAAAATAAGTAAAAGCCCCATTATTCCTAATGTCTGAAAGAAAACAAGGGGAAATAGTTGATAATGCCAGCGAGAATTTCTACTTAAAACATAGAAAAAGAAAGCCTGGGATACAGAAAGAAAAAAGATTAAAATACCCAAAATTGAAGGCTTAATGCCCATTTCTACAGAAAGCTTAGGAAACAAATATCTAATTGTTCCTACTACAAACCAGCCGGTAAAATTAGCTACCCAGGCCGCGTGAAGATAAGAAGAATTACGGGAACGGGAAAAATCTTTTTGAGGAAAATAATCTTTAACTGTCAAAACATTATCTACAGCGGCAATTTTTTCCTTCTTTTCGCATGATGCCGGCAGTTTCTTTAATACTAAATAAATAACCCCCAGGGAGATAAGAGCGGCAAAATAAAAAGGGAAATGATAATTAAGTTCAAATAATACACCGCTTATTAAAGGTCCCACAGATATTCCCAGACTCCAGGAAATATTAAAAAAGCTTATCCTCTTTATTAATTTTCCTTTGCCTCTTTCAGCAATCCATGCTTCTAAAGATGGCCAAAACATAGCTCCGGCTATACCCGTAAGAGCCATAAAAATAAGAAGATGGAAAAAATTAGTTGCAAAAGAAATACCCAGAGAAGAAAAGAAATAGAGAAAGCAACCAATGAAAATTAAATGTTTCCGTTTCCAGCGATCAGATAGTTTCCCAAAAGGCAGACAAAAAAGGACATAAAATATACTTACTATAAATCCCAGTCCTCCTAAGCCCAGAGAACCTACTTTAAATTTAATAGCTAAAAGGGGAGCAGCCAGAACAACTACTCCTATTACCATATCCATAAAAAAAGAAGAGAGATAAAATAAAAAATTAGTTTGTTTTTTCACTCCCTACTTCCTTGAAGAATTAGCTTTTCTGGAAAGAAGTCTTAAGATTAATTTTTCTACAGATGATTTTGCCTCTTCTCTCCCTCTTTTTATAGAAAATTCTGCTTCTACCAAATATTCATAATTTTTAATTAACTCCGGGATACTAAAATTCTTACTGGCCCTAATATATTCAGAAACTATATCAGTATAAAAATTAGAGTAATATCCCCGACTAAATATAAAGGGAAAAACTTCTTGAGGAGAAAGATTTCCCCCTTTTGCTTTGATTCTTAAAAGAATTCTTACTTCACGAGTGAGAAGAGAATGAATCCCCAAAGGGTCTTCGCCTCTTTCCAGGAGTTCGGAAAGAATGGAAAGAGAAAGCATAAGATTTTTTTCTCTAAAAGCCCTGGTTAAATCAAATACTCCTTTTCCTTTACCTTCGCTGGCTATTTCTTGAATATCTTCTTCTTTTATAGTAGTTTCTGGATGGATAAAAATAACTAATTTTTCTATTTCCCTGCTTAAAAGATAAAGGTCACTACCTATTTTATCCTTAAGATAAAGAATAGCCCGGGGGGAAATCTTTTTCCCCTCCTTTTCAACTTTTCTCTTAATCCATTCTATAACTTCGTTATTCCATAAAGGATAGAAGGAAATAACTTTCCCTTTTTTTAAAAAGGCTCGGTAAAACTTTTTTCTCTTATCAAATTTTTCTCCTATACAAACAAGACAGGAAGTATTTACCGGATTATCCAAATACTTTCTTAAAAATTCTTTATCTTTCTCCTTTAATTTATCAGCTTCTTTTACCACTATCAGACGATACTTACCATTAAAAGGGAGAGTCCAAAGAGATTCCATGATTTCAGTGGAAGAAGAATCTTTGCCAGAAAATATTTCATAATTAAAATTTATATATTGAGGAAGGATAATTTTCTCTTTAAGTTTTCCGAGTGCCTCTTCTTTAAGATAATTTTCTTTTCCTTCAAATAAATAAGCCTGAGCAATCTTTCCTTGCTCAAGCTCTGATATAAATTCCTTATATTTCACACAATGTCCTTTTATTTTGCTATAATTTAGTTATTTTGCTATATCTTGTCCCATTACTTCTTTTCGGGATGTAGTACTTTATCTACCAGTTTTAAGGCACAATATTCTCCGCACATCGTGCAGACATCCGAAATCTGAGGTTTACTTTCATTGCGGATTTTTCTTGCTAATTCTGAATCAATAGCTAAATTAAGTTGAGCTTCCCAATTTCTCTTTTTCCTCATCTTTCCCATCTCTATATCCCAATTTAGAGCTCCTTTTACTCCTTTAGCTATATCTCCTATATGAGCAGCAATCCGTGTAACAATTACTCCTTCCCGAACATCCTCAATAGTAGGGAGTCTTAAATGTTCAGCCGCAGTAACATAACATAAAAAATCTGCTCCCTGACTTGCTGCATAAGCACCCCCAATAGCTGAAGTAATATGGTCATATCCAGGAGCAATATCTGTAACTACAGGACCAAGAATATAAAAAGGAGCGCCCTGACATAACTTCTTTTCCAGGAGAACATTTGCCTCTATCTCTCGGAAAGGAATATGCCCTGGCCCTTCTATCATTACCTGAACATTTCTCTCTTGAGCTTTTTTAGCTAACTCTCCTAAAAGAATAAGCTCCTGGATTTGAGCTCTATCAGTAGAATCAGCTAAACAACCCGGACGCAGTCCATCTCCAAGACTTAAAGTAATATCATATTTTTCTGCTATCCCCAGAAGACGGTCATATTCTTCATAAAGAGGATTCTCCTTATTATTAGCTACCATCCAGGTAGTTAAAAATGCTCCTCCTCTACTAACTATATCAGTGACCCTACCCTGTTTTATAAGCCGCTCTAAACTCTGTCGAGTAAGACCACAGTGAACAGTCATAAAATCAACTCCATCCTCAGCCTGCTTTTCAATAACTTCAAATATTTTATCTTTTTCCATCTTTATCAAAGCTTTTTTTTCTCTAATAGTTTCTATGGTTGCTTGATAAATAGGAACAGTTCCAAAAGGAACCGGGCAGGATTCCATTAAGGTTTGACGGATTTTACTTATCTCTCCACCAATGCTTAAGTCCATTACTGCATCTGTACCTACTTTTATGGCTACATCAAGTTTTTTTAATTCATGATCTATATTTATACAATCAGGGGAAGTTCCAATATTAGTATTTACTTTAGTTCTCACTCCCCTGCCAACAGCCTTTGGGGAAGAAAGAGTATGTTTTAAATTTTTGGGAATAATAATCTCTCCATTTTTTATTCCCTCAAGAATATATTCGGGAGCTAAATTTTCTTCTTTAGCTACTTTTTTCATTTCTAAAGTCAAATTACCTTTTTTTGCTTCACTTAATTGAGTCATTTTTATACACCTCTTTTAATTATAATTCGCGGCTTCTAATACTGCTTCCACCTCGGGTGGTACTACTGTTAGCCTGGGTGATTCTTTTATGGCTATATCGGGATCCTTTAATCCGTGTCCAGTAAGAATACAAACAATTTTTATTGGAGAAATAGAAAATTTTTTATTAAAATAATCCCTCTTATATAACTTTATTATCCCTGCTAAGGAAATAGCCGAAGCTGGTTCCACAAATATTCCCTCTTTTCTTGCCAGCATTTTATAGGCTCTAATAATTTCTTCATCGCTTATCTTCTCTATTAACCCGTCTGATTCCTCACTCGCTTTAAGAGCTTCTTCTCCCCTGGCAGGGTTACCTATTCTTATAGCTGTGGCTAAAGTCTCAGGATGTTTAATAGGATGACCTTCTACCAAAGGAGCGGCTCCTGAGGCCTGAAAACCTAACATTCGGGGAAGTCTTTCTATTTTCTCCTTTTCCTTATACTCTTTATATCCTTTCCAATAAGCAGTAATATTACCAGCATTACCTACAGGAAGGGCTTGATAATCAGGAGGAGAACCCAGAACATCGCATATCTCAAAAGCGGCTGTTTTTTGCCCCTCAATTCTGTCCGGATTTAAAGAATTTACTAAAGTAATAGGATATTTGGAAGTAATCTCTTTAACTAAATCTAAAGCTTCATCAAAATTTCCTTTTATAGCAATAACTTTCGCTCCGTGAAGTAAAGCCTGACTGAGTTTACCCAGGGCTATAGCTCCCTGGGGGATAAGAACAATACAATTTAGTCCACTTCGGGCAGCATAGGCAGCCGCTGAAGCAGAAGTATTTCCCGTAGAAGCACACATTATTGCTTTAGCTCCTTTTTCTAAAGCTCGAGAGACAGCCACAGTCATTCCCCTATCCTTAAAAGAAGCTGTAGGGTTTAATCCTTCGTATTTTAAATAAACTTGAATTTTCCCTCCAAATTCTCGGGAAAGATTCTTTGCAGGGATAAGAGGAGTATCCCCCTCTAAAAGAGTAACTACAGGAGTTTTCTCATTTACCGGTAAATATTCTCTGTAATATTCAATTACTCCTGGCCAGTGCATTTTTTTCTCCTTTATTATCTTATATGAAGTTAAGTTAGTTATTTATTATAAATTAAACCACTTCTTTGTCAAAAAAATCTGAGCTAAAAATAAAATTCAGGTAGCCGCAACCTTCAGGTTACATAAGAGAAAGAAAAGCTATTGCATCCAATCGCAGGCTATGAGCCTCGTGCCTACTAATTTTTCGTGCAAAGGTTGGTTGACAAATATTTTAAAATAACTTTATAATATAAAATGTAACTATTTAGCCACGAATTTGCACGAATGAACACAAAGAAAAGTGAAATTCTCTATAAAGATTTATTATATAAAATAAATTGTTAAATAATTATTCG
>Ga0209121_10005297_pt1 | contig 11720 bp, 8 predicted proteins | sample Cruoilmetagenom3_FD_187292 | JGI IMG/M metagenome (GOLD analysis project Ga0209121, IMG submission 187292) | Oil polluted marine microbial communities from Coal Oil Point, Santa Barbara, California, USA - Sample 3 (SPAdes) (version 2) | ecosystem: Environmental > Aquatic > Marine > Oil seeps ...
CTTAGGTATGAGGCTTGCTAGCTGAGTGATCGCGACCAGACCTATCTTGAATTTTCTTCCTTCTCTGGCGATGCTACTATAAATATTGTCACCCATCGATGTAAGAACCTCTGAACTTAGAATACGAGGAGCTTCCTCCACCACAACGCTGACAACTGGCTTGCTGTCGAGCGTCCCTTCCTGTTTGAAGTTCTTGTATCTGTAGAGTAGTTCGTGGAGGATGATGCTTCCAATTAGCAGTTCAACTTCATCAGTAAAAAAAGATGTATCCAGGATTATTTTCTTGCCGTTCTCCAATCCTTCGAGTATATCCTTCAGGGTCGAATTCCCCATAGACGTGCTGAAAACGTTTGTTCTAGAATGTACTGTTCCATCGTCCTCTGCGTATATGCCTAGAAGGGCGTCCATCTTTCTCTGGAGCACGCTTATGGTTCGTGGATCCACGTTTTCCAGCGGAGAACCCCTGGCAATCTCGGTCAGCCAATTCTCTTGATGGGTGTTGTAGGCGACTATCAGAGCTTGTTGCTGAGCCTCTGTAAACTTAACGATTCCTCTGAAATGCCAAGGTCTTATGAGACTAAGGTTAAAAATAAGGGAAAGAGAACCTCTTACTGGTCTCGGACTGTAATACATAAGGTTCTTCTTGCTCGTGGAGTGATCCTTCAAGCCTTTGCCGTGTCTGCCAAAGTACTCGTCATGTGGATCTAGAACCAGTACTCCACAGAAATCTTTGTCTAAAACATCCCATAACATGACTTTTACAAGATTGCTTTTGCCTCTGCCGGTTGTCGCGGGAACGATGATATGGTGGGTGAAGGCCTTCAGCCCATCTAGGTAAACTGGAACTTCCAAGACTTTCGAACCACTTCTGATGTTTCCAAGGAAAACTGGATTTGATGGTTTTGTCAGAAAGTCAAAATCCTCCTTGGTAACATGTCTCACATTTCCCATGAAGGGCGGAAGAGTCTTGGGTATCCTTACTCGATTGTCCTCAATTTTTGCGACCGCTTTGACTTGAACGAGAACGTAATTTCTCAGAGCGGGATCCATGAAGTCCAAGTCGGCTCCATAGCCTTCAAGTTTCATTCCCGAAATCATTTCAAGGTGCTTGCCCGGTATCTGACTGCCGTACACGACATCATAGACCTGCAGCAAAATAGAAGCATCCTTATGCTTCACCAGAAGTAGATCGCCAAGCTCTACCTCAGCTCCGCTTTTCTGTCTAATCAAAATGCTTCCATGCTTTCCAGATATAACACTTCCAACAACTTTCATTTCATTCACCAGCCAATTTATTCAAAATGGAATGTGCATCCACACATTTGACATGCCTCAAGAGCAAGTCCCAAATCCCGGCAGAAGCAGATGCCGACATGAATTGCACTTCCTGTGAGTTCCTCTCATGGCTCGTTACTCTTGCCAGCCTATCAGCTTCCACAAGTCCGTACGGATAACCTGGAAAACCGATATCGCGAGCGTTGACTGCCAGAGCTCCGATAACGGACTCCACCTCCTTTGAACACATGTCTTGAAATTGATCCCTGAGGATCTCAAATCTGAAGACGTATTCAGAGATATCGTGTAATTTGACCGCAAACATTTCAGCACGATGGTCTGAATGTGTTATCTTGACGACGGGATGATAGTACCATGAACCGTCCTTGAGAGGTGTACTCTCTGCTAACTCATTGATCGAAGACAGGAGCGGATAACCCGTTGTGGTGAAAAGGCTTGATGCTTTTGATAGACCCGTGAAAACTACCCCTTTTTTTATTGCTGCACGATACACCCTTTTGGCATACTTGGACTCGTTTGTTATAATCGTTTGAAGAGTCCCGTCTCTGACGAGGATATCTCCTTCTTCTAACTCCTCATTAATAAGATGTCGTGCCAAGTCCCACTCTGCAAAAGTTCGTGCAGAACTCGAAACTCTGTCTATTGGCGCTCTTTGCCTACCGACCATCAAGGTCTCATCGAATGAGTCAAATTTGAGATCAGCAACGTCTGGAAGGAACTTTATCCATTCATCTCTCACCGGAACGAATTCAGTCTCATACTTGATTCTGTTGCCCTCTGCAATCGCGCAACATACCGTGTAGAACTCGATGATTTGAGGTAGGGAGTTCGATCTTATCCTTTCTCGCCCCTTGAACCTACAGAAGTGAAGCCTTGTGAGTTCAACTATAAAATTTGGAGCCCATGTTATCTGGGCGTTGCCCCCATCCACGTAGCACAACGTTCTGTCCCCATTACGTATTTTGATGGGATGAAAATTCTTGACATTCAACTTGATGGGTTGATACCGTGGATCGGCGAAATTGGGATCACCTAGAGGCATCTTACCTATTCTCTTCTTCAAGTTTTCTACTACCTTGTGTATTGGTAACATTTTATCAGACAATAGTTATTTCACCCAAGTGACACTATCTAGTATACCAAATGCAAACATTAAATGTTTTATCATATTTATTTCGTGTTCTCTGAAGGCCCCGGAATTATTGATTCATGCGTGCACACGCTCTGAATGCTCTGACCTCTCCTCAAGTTTTGGCCCTTTCAACTTCTGAGAAAAACCAACTGCGGGCGCTCTATCACATTGAATGAAAGTAGTGTTTTACATGTAGAACCTATAATGATCTTGTAGTTTGGCATCGGCAGGAAGTTCGGAAAGAACTTTTCCAACTCTTTGTGCAAATTCCAGTGTGATAGGCAATTGAGTTGAAAAGGCTGTGGTGTTCCAATTTAGTTTTGTCAGACCCAATATCTCAGAGCATATCAATTTGATTTCTGAATCGCCATGATGTGTTATTAGAAGTGGTCTAGGGATTCTCAATCCAGGATAGGTGCGTATGCGCGGAGTAAAGCCAGTTGCGTACAATAGATACTGGTTCGTAGTTAATGAAATGACTGTCCCTCGAAGAACAGGATATTTCCCAGTCCTGAGAAATCTCAAATCAACATTCTTTGAAATGGTCACGTAATCCCTCGGCAATTCTCCAATGGCCTCATCAAAACCCGACTCTTCTTCTTCAGAGAAAAGTGAAGTCTTATGAATCACAACTCTGTTTGGAGTACTCCCGACTTTCTCAGTGTATTTTTTTATAGAATCAGCCAAAAGATCATAGGCTTGAGTTTTTATCAAGTGTACTTCCCGCGTGTGTTTATCAACGGTTACGTCACTTCCTCGGAGGACGAAACCTTCTCCACTGTGAGTAAATACCTGAGCCATAGAGGTTTCAAGGTTTAAGTCTGGGCTTAAAAGATATCTATAAAAAGATACACCTACATAACAAGTGCCATAGGTTAATTTGGCCAGTCTCCAAGGACGACCATGTGCTTTGTAATACAAACCTGTAGAGAGATTCCATGCAAAAGTTGCGGGACCTTGACCAATTTTGTATTCTGAACTTGGATATTCCAATATAGCTCTTGCAGTGGTCTCTCTGAGAACTTGTGTTGGTATGTTGAATTTCATGACCTTTCCCTTTATAGCATTCCTGAGATCATAGCTCCTGTCAGGTTTTCTTTCAATGTCAACATCCACGCTCCATTGTAGCAGAAAAGTCTGTCCTTTCTTCTTAAGATCTGCAATTGTCTTTTCCAAGGCAGTGAATTTCGGTCTCTTTGCTCCTCTTGTTCTTTCTGAAGTGCCACAATATTCTTCTATGTCTAGAGGAAGAGCACAAATAATTGCTTGGGGTAAAGAATCTTCAAAAGTGATTTTCTTTATCTTATCAACAAAGAGGTCACTTGCAGCCGCAATCCGCTTGTTCGGATCTGTAATTTTCAAAATCTTTTCTATTTCGAAATTGGTAATCGTGGCATTCCAAGTATCTGATGAAATAAACTTGCATTTGATCTTATTATCAAGGCGGAAGCCAGGAAAGTCAGGATAGAGCCATTTATTCTCTTCATCGCTCCCGATTTTGTTTCCTAGTAACTCTAGTATTTGTTTTGTCAGAGTTATTGTTGTACCACTTCCCACAATTCCCACTCTAACCTGCATTGGGGAAGGCATAGTTTCACTTGATGAGAAGTAGGGACCGAAATGTTTCAGTCCTAGTTTTGGGTCTTTTTCTTCTCCATGATGTCCGAATATTAGGTCAGGTTCTTCAATGTAAAAAGCGTGAATTTTTGTCATATTCCCTCCACCGCCTCAAGGGAATAGAGTTCATCCTTTCTACGCGAAAACTCTTTAGAAGGTCTGTCACTTCTTATGCCGACATTTAATTTGACAGTGACTGGTTCGGGCGAAACAAGAATTCTTTCATTAAAATCAATTCTCTTTCTATCTGGTGATTTGAACCTTGAAATCCAAAAGAGAACAAGATTAAGGTAAGCATCGTTGTACTGGTTGTAGGACAAGCGAGTTTTCACAGTTCCCTCACGGACACTCTGGATGGTGTCGTATCCATCGTGTGTTAGAATAATTCTTGGCGAAATCTTGAGATAGAATTTTGTTCCAATGAGACTAAATGAAATCAGAGCAGCAGAATGAGCAAATAGTGACCTTTTTAACTGACTGATATAGAGTTTCTTTGCTACTAGTCGAGTAGATTTCTTGAACCGACTCTTCCAAGATTCAGACCTTTCATAACTATCTGTTGGGTAGAAATAGACATTCTTGTTTCTCCAATCGTATCTCATACCTTTCTTCAGAGCTGCTGACTTAATTTCTGAATTTAGCAACCAAGTAAGCAAGATTTTTTTGTCTTGAGATTCTAGAAAATAGGACAGCTCATGTTTACAAAATGAACCTTTTGTTATGTATTCTTCAAACGGTTCCTTGCTAATGTCGCAGAACGAATAGATCTTTTCACCATGTCTAATGAAAGGAGTATCTTTTGTTTCAAAAAAAGCAAACCGTATGTTTCTTGGAAGTTCAGCCTCAAATATGTTAGAGGGCAATTTCATGACTTCAAAAAAGTTGCTGTAGAGATTCTCTTTAACTTTGTCGGGGTTTCCGTTAAGCAGACCAATTCTGTATTCAGTGTCCTTAGCCCGCTTTTCAATGAATTTGATCTCGTTTTGGCTTGCATGTATGCTTTGTGTTCCTCTCCTAAAGAGGATTTGGCTTTTTGAAAAGGCCTTTCTGACCTTGCCTCCACTGTCAGTGTATACTCCGTACTTAGTTGGTTTCAAAACTGTGGTGGAGGGCGGAACATAGATCACTGCAAACTTCCTTGCTTCTCCATCTACTTCTTTCTCGATCTCTCTGTAATCTATTGTTAAAGGATCGTTGCTATAGGAGTTGAACTTCTCTTGTAGTTGTGCTTGATCAACATGAAAACCTGGTGGCAACCCTACTGGATCAAAAGTTCCAGTTTTTGTCTCTTTGAAGCCAAAAAGCAGATATCCACCCCCATAGTTCGACATGGCGAAAATGTCCTTCGCGATTTTGGCAAAGTCTGAGTCTTTACGAGTATCCAAAGTGAGCTTAAAATCCAACTCTGCAGTTTCACTTTTTTGGGATAGTATGAACCCTATCACAATGTCATCTAATGGATTCGGAACCGATTCTATAATAGCCTGTTTGTCGGGAGCACTTGAGAACATGCCAAATTGTAGCACGCGCTCGCGTCCTGCTTGTGTAAGAACATAGATGATTTTCCGTCCACCTTTCTTTGACTCCACTTCTTGGAGTTTCCTTACCAATCCCAACGACTCAAGCTTCTTTATACTTGTGAACATTGAGGCGTATGACATACCAGTATTCTTTGCCAAAGCGTAGGTTGACGCCTTTTCAAACTCAAGCAACTTAGTCATTAGTTTCTTATCACTTGTAGTTAGTGATTCGATAGTTTCCGCGCTCAATCTTCTCTCCCCTCCGACCGTCTAGTGTTATGTCCTTTAGTTTCACTCTTGTTAAACCCAAAACTGAGACCATTTCCATCAATCCCGAACTTGAGAGATTTATGTTGAACTTTTTCGACGTGATTGTAGCCTTTCATGGTTAGATAGTAGAAAGTGTTGTATCCAACGAGAACGGGATGAACCAAAGCCCTATTGACAAGTTTTCCGAGTTGTTTTCTAACATCATTTATCGACATTTGTGTTCCCTCTGTAATTCCTCGAACTGTTAAGCGGGGATCTGGGCCTACTCCTCTTTCGGGGGTATGCTTGAATTCGTACAGATATAGGACGATTTGCTCCTGTTTGTTATTTAGTCCCCACATTTGCATTGGAATTGACCGATATATAAGTCAATGTAAGAACTTAAAAAACTGTTGATTGCTAATATATTAAATACGCGCATTTCATTGAGAAGTGTGCAGCCTAGCTGGCGGCACTGAAAGAGTATAGTCAAGTATACAAAACGATTTATTTTACGAAAACAAAAGGAGTAATGGAATTTTTGGCAGATTGTCTGCCTGCAACGGATATGTGGTTGTGCTGTTTCTCTCGGCGGGGGCATAACGGCACAATCGCATATCCCCAACCAATAAGAGGATGAAGGGCAATGTGATTTTGTGAGTCGAGCAGATGAAGTATACAATTATCCAAGAACTTTGGAAAGGGAGCTGAAGCTTAGAGCAATTTGTTCAGGTAAGAAGAACAGCGAGACTATTCTGCGATTCTACAGACAACTCGTAGCCGAAGGTCTCGGCATCGCCAGACAGATTAAGTATCTTTCTACGTTGAGGCGTATTGCATCGCTTTTAAACAAGCCGTTCGAAAAAGCAACCAAGGACGATATAATCGATTTTGTTGTGAAAATTGAGCAGCAAGATTATTCAGAGTGGACTAAGCGCGATTACAAAATCATATTGAAGAGATTTTACAAGTGGCTTCGTGGCTGTGAGGAAGAGTATCCAGCAGAAGTTAAATGGATAAAGGTAGGTCACAACATTCCCAACACTCTGCAGAAAAAAGACCTATTGACTATCGATGATATAGAACGCATTGCTAACAGTGCAAGAAACCTTCGGGACAAAGCGTTCATATGGGTTTATTTCGAATCCATGAGAAGACTGGGCGAAATTCTCACCCTGAAGATAGGCGACGTAGAATTTGACGAACTAGGAGCTCGTCTACTCGTAAACGGAAAGATGGGCAGAGATCATGGCCGTGTCATAACTTCCGTTCCCCTATTATCTGCTTGGCTCAACATGCATCCTCTGAGAAATGATCCAGGCGCTCCTTTGTGGGTGACTTTAGGTTCGAAAAAGACAGTTACTTTCTAAGGTATTCCTTGACGTTTTTAGATGTTAAACTAGGTGATAGAGATGAGAGAACAGGATGGGTTAACATAGAACCGTACATCTATCCCATGTTGGGAGGAGAAATATTCTTTTACTGCACACTACGGGCACTGATGGAAATAAGCAAGAAAGCCCTGACAGACAAGAAATACGACTACCAGCCACCCGTGAACTGGAAGAAAGGAGTCGTAGATTATTTAGTCCATGAAGCAACTGGGTGGAGGAATAACAAGAGATGATATAGTAAATTCTTTATGTGAAGGAGTATAATCTTTCAGAAGGTGATATTCATGGTTCAGAACCCCAGAAATGTAACCCCCAAGAGTTCTGTCGATAAGACAGGTTCTGGACAGGTTCCCTGAAAGAGAAGATTAACATGCATGCTGCATAATGGATGAATCTTAGAAACAGTAAAGTGTAGGCGTAGCTTCTTGTGTTAGAACATTTCTTTGAGGGGGCATTATTTGCTAAAATATTTTTTTATTTCGTTCCAGTCCTTAACAATATCCTTGCTGTTTTTCCACCATTGATTAAATGGTGGTCTATTAGTTGTTTCTTTGATCTCGCTATATTGTCCTCTAGCTATTACATCTGGAGAAGTCACGTTGAAGCATCTGTTTTTGGAGATTATCCATCTATCATGAATTTTCGATTTTGTTTTGGAGTCTACGATTACTCTTAGCTCGCAGCGGATAGCCTTATTCTTAAGTTCATCTCTGAAATCTTTGAATAATCTTCTAAAACTTTCATTAGCTTTTTCTAGAGACATCAATATTTTGATTTCTCCTATTTTTCTAGAGTCCAATGATTCAGATAGTAATTCTAATCCAGCTTTTGAGAAATATTTGTCTATCCAATGGATATAGTCCTTGCACAGTCTAATGGCATTCCAAAATATTCTCCTGTTTGTATAGGGACTCTCTGGTGTAATCAAAGTCCACTTAAGCTTCAAGTCTTCAATTTCCAAATGCTCTTTTATTTTTGAAAGAATTGTTCTTTCTCTTTCTAAAAGAAACTGTGTAAATTTGTCATCAAACAAGTAATTGAAGGCTTCGCTACTAATAAGGTGGGTTCTAAGAATTTTAAGGAGGTCATCCTTTTTTCCGCCGTATTTCTTTGATATGAGATCTTTAAGATAAATTGAGGGTTTCTTGGCTTTTTTGATTATTCTATTTGTGTTGTCGGACATCCATGTCATATTTAGAATGGAATTGATATGGCTTGAGGTGCCGAAACCTAACTTGTTTGCGCCTGAGCGTGGAAAGAGGTGATCTTTATCGTTTTTCCTCGCATTTTCCAAAGTTAGGTTGGTGTCAAAATCTTTGGCTCCTTCCAATGCAATTAATGACATAACTCCTCTGTATTTTGAGTTTGATTTGGATTGAATTTCCAAGAAACTTAGCTTGGGAAAATCATTTATCATCGTTGAAACGGTCTTTGGCGTCTTTGAATCATCTTTAAACCAATCTTTCATTTCTTTGAAATCAGTCGTCATTTGAGTGTCAGCAGCCTTTGAATAGGAGTTGGTGAAAACTGAAGACCAGTACCATTTTTCGATTTTTTTGTAGCAATCCGCTCGGTTACCTTGGGTTTCAACCAATTTTAACAATGCAGCGAGAACAGGTATCATTGGTGCAAAAGGCACTGATTTTTCATCTTTGATGCCGAACCCGTCTCTAAGATTTTCCATTTTTTTCAACGCTAGATTCAAGTATTCGGAGAACTCACTCCAGTGATCTTCGAAGCGATATTCTGTTTGCTCATATATGTTTTTATGAATATCTAAAATAGCTGATCTCTTGGCAGAACTGTTTTTGTCATAAAATAGTGAAATTGCTTGTAAAATGTAGATAGGCGTTTTCTCTATGTATTTTGAATATCTGAAAATATCTGGATATTTCCTAGTTGTCGAATCCCAGAGATCTTTCAACTTTATGTCGTATTTGTATAATCTTGCTATTAGTAGGTCAAAAACACTTAGTGGTTTCCCTTTTGTGTTGAGTTGTTCAAAAATTTCAGTTACCTGATCTATTTTCATTTCTTTAGGAAGGAGAATATAAGGTATCTCATATCCTGCCCACATATGTGATAATTTCTTCCTGATTATCTCTTTTATATCATATATTTTGTCATGGTTGGCGGAGTAATCTCTCAAAATTTTTTCAAACTTGGATACCCATTCACCATATTTTTCCAGTTTATACAGCGGAAATAATATGGATTTAAAACAATCTTCTCTGCTAATTCTCATTTTATGAACTTCTATTACATCAGGTGATTTTGGATCTTTCAAGAAAGTTTCGAAGTTGATGTAGAAGTATAAAGGATGTTCCCTGTAGATCCTCGTATCTCTCCATTTAGATTTGTCAGTGAATCCTTCCAAGTTTGGCGCACTGATAGCATAAAATAGCGATGTTATTCTTTGCTGCCCATCCAAAATCACTGAATCTGATTTGAAATCTTTACTTTTTCCCACTCCCTTAACCGCTTGAACTTTCACTTCAGGCTCTCTTCCAGCTTCCCATAACAAGAATGCTCCAACGTAGTAGTCGTTGAAAATTGATTTTAGGAAATCACTGATGTCTTGCGTTTTCCAATCAAAATATCTCTGGAAGTGTGGCAGCACCCAGCTTGTGCTTGAACAATTTGAAATTATCTGAGTTATTTTGATCCTCTCAGGATTTCTTAAGAGGTGAGGGGAGAATTTTGAAGGGGTTTCGAGATCTACAGTGTCTATAAAACTGGAAAGATTAACCTCCTTTAACTTAGCCTCTCTAAATTCTTCTTGAGATCTTTTCCTGTGACCTCTCTCTTTTTTCAATATTTTTGAATCATACCAATAGCAGAAAAGACTGAAAAACCCCATATCTGTAATTTCTTTGAAATCATATTTTTCGCTCAAAACTTGTGTAAGCTTCTTTACTTTACCTACATTTGATAGATATTTCTCTAATCTTTGGCTTAATCTGTCAGTTTCACCAAAAACCAAAAAATACAATCTTCGATAAGTTCTAATTACCCGGTTGTTTATCATGGGAAAGTCTAAGTTTAGTGCAAAGAATATAGGTGATAAAGAACCGCATTGAAGACCTTTGCTTAGTCGGTTAGAAGCGAAGTCTGTTATCGCTTGCTCAAGATTATCTGGATTTTCTTGAAACTTAACAATTAAATCATATACAAGGCTAGCCAACTTCTTCCAATCATCCTCTGTATAATCAAACCTGGCGAAGAATTTCTTTATGTTCAAAAAGGCGGGGGCAATACTCCGTCTTTTTGCATATTTGGATTTACCATAAGGCAGCAAACCATACAAAACTAGATCAGTGAACTCAACGCTATCTCTTGGTAAAGTTTTAAGCTTCTCTAGAACATCAATAACATCTTTTCGCTCCTTGTCTCTCAACCAAGATAGATGCGCTTTTGCTTTTTCAGTTTGAAGATAGCCTCTAAATTTTCCAATTAAATCAATTATTTCTTCCGATTCCATAACCAACACCAAACAGCGAACTCAAAATGGTTTCTCACACACCCAATTCATGTCTAAAGTTTCATCTTTTATAACTTATGGTGGAAACTGTGGAAAGAGAATCAAAATGTGGAAGAAGTTCCAATGTTGCTTGAAAAACTTAAAAGAGACTACGGCTTAGCTTGCGAGATCAAAGACACGAATAAGATGAGCTCCAAGGAAGTAAAAGATGCTTACAGAGCGAGCGTCTACTGGGTCCGAAGTCTAAATAGGCCTTATGGAATTAGTAGAAGGATATATGATATATTCGTAGGCGGAGAGCCTGGGGAGCGCTTTGGCAAGGAAATACCAGCGATGATCACCTATGACTTTTCAGGGAATGTTTTGTTTATGCTGCCCCATGTGGTCGAAGGATTTAGTGACTTTTCTCTACGTGCATACGTTCTAAAACAGAATCAATCGTTTCGCAAAGACGCAATCCTCACCATATACGATTTCTTGAAAGCTTTGAAAGACGATTTGGAAAAGAAGAGGTAGCATCGCGTAGCCTCGAGGTGCACACCTCTGCATTTAGCGTTCAACAGGCAAATCCTCAATCCTTGAACCGGCTCGAAACACTATGGAACATGCATGCATAAATAAAAATGAGTGCTAGAAGTTTTATTAGTCATGGAAGTAATAATCATTCAAGGCTGTCGGTGAGTTCAATGGGTCTTCCGTCGGATGTCTCACAATTTGGTTCCAAGTTCTGGAAAGGGAGGCTTCATGAGCTTGGTTATCCTCTTGAGGTCATCGAACTAGATCTGTCGGCGTTGAAGGAGCAGAAGGCTTTGCCATCTGATATTGATCCTCGTAAGGTTTCTAGACTCTATTTTGATGATTACGTTGAAGTCGCCTTGGTTGAGTTTGAGTTTGATAGTACAAAAAAATTAAGAAGAAGTGTTTGCACTCGAGCTGCACGATCATGGAAAGCTAACAGGTTGATTAAACCATTGTTGATATTTACGAATGGGATAGATAGTTTCGCAGTGATCGTTCCAGGAAAGGGTATA
>Ga0209121_10005298_pt1 | contig 11720 bp, 10 predicted proteins | sample Cruoilmetagenom3_FD_187292 | JGI IMG/M metagenome (GOLD analysis project Ga0209121, IMG submission 187292) | Oil polluted marine microbial communities from Coal Oil Point, Santa Barbara, California, USA - Sample 3 (SPAdes) (version 2) | ecosystem: Environmental > Aquatic > Marine > Oil seeps ...
CCTACACAAACCCATTAGCTACATTTTATAAAAACAAATAATGAAAACATTAAAAGAACAAACAGATGCTAAAATAGAAGCAGGAAGACAAGCAAAACCAGACTTCATGAAAGGTGTTGACGCTATTATTGAAGAGGCAAAAGCATTTCAACTAGGCGCTAATGCAATAAAAGCAAAGGAAAAAGCTCCAGATTTTGAGCTTCCTAATGCAGATGGTGAATCAATATCTTTACATAGCTTATTAGTTAAAGGACCTGTTGTAGTTGCTTTTTATAGAGGTAGTTGGTGTCCATATTGTAATTTACAGCTTAGAGCCTTGCAAGCCAAATTAAAGGATATTCATGCGTTAGGTGCTACCTTAGTAGCAATTAGTCCTGAGGTTCCTGATGGATCTATGACAAAAAATGAAATTAGTAAAATGGAGTTTGTTGTGTTGTCTGATCAAGATGCAAAAGTAGCAACGCAATATGGCGTTTCTTGGGAAGTACCAGAATTTTTAATGGAGCATATGCGTGTAGATCGTAATTTAGATCTAGAAACAATAAATAATGGCAATAAAAATATTTTACCCATTCCAGCAACCTTTGTTTTAGGTACAGATGGCGTGGTAAAATGGAGCTATGTTAATGTAGATTATAGAACACGTTCAGAACCAGATGAGGTTATTCAGGCATTAAAAACCCTGTTTTAAAGGTTTAGTTGTTTGAAATCCCCTTTTTTTTTAAGAATGCATAATAGATAGTTGTAAGCAATTTGGAAAAAACCGAATGAATATTAAAAACTACATACGAAATGAATATAAAAACTGGATAATTGCAGTCTTTATTTTTCTCGTAATGCTATTTTTTGGAAAATCATTTGAATATATAAAATCAATTGCGGAATTGAATTCAATAGTTAAAATTGGATTTATAATATTGATTTTCGCTTTTGGATTTTCATTTATCTTTTATTCAATTGACGTAAGTGGATTAGCACATAATGCTAAATTAGAATTTAGAGAATATGAAATTGAAGATGTGGAAAGGTTACAACTGAATTTAAATAAAATGTTGACCATTTTTTCTATAAGCTCAATATTATGGATAATTGGAAACCTAATTATTGGATTTGAATATGGAAACTCAGAAAACTTGAAATATTTTACTGCAATCATTGTTATTCCACTAATAATAAACGGAATTATGATTTATTTAAAAAAAGAAATAAAAACTGCCTACAACAACTTGTATAATTAATTGCTTGGGCAATTCCCTACTAAGGAATTCCTTCGGGATTTCTTCTCGTTCGGTTCATTTTTGCTAAATTAGTTTCTTAACCACACAAATAGCCTTACACAACAACGTTATAAAATTAGTAATTAACTAAACCTTTTATTTAATTCGGCAACCACATTTTCAATCTTATTATTCTTTTCTATTCTATCTAAAAATACAGGAGGTGCTTTTCTTTCTTTACAGTTTTTAATAGCACAACGCTCACAAGTGACAGCAACATCTTTAGAAATAATTTTTTTGTTTTCAGCAAATTGTAATTTTTTTAGTAACTGTTTGTTTATTAATAAACCTATGCTAATGCTTCTGTAATGGTTTTCTCTAAAAGGATCTTTAGTAGCAGATGTTAGTAGCAAATATTTCATATTATCACTTGGGTAATTAGAAATTTGCATATCAAAAACATGCTCTTTGTTATTGCTACTTATTTCTTTTAACACATTTAATGAAACCCAACGTCTGCAATAATGCTCATTGGTTTCATTGGCACGAGGCGAATGTTGGTGCGAGAGATGTAATTCTTTTTTAAGGTGATATTTTTCGCTACCTGCTTTATGCGTAAATCGCAAAAAGAATAAATTCTGAATATTAAATTCTTTAGGTAAAATATTGGTTAATCGTTGGTAAAAAGATTCTGGTGATGCATTAAAGCATTCCATAGTTTTTAAAAACAGAGAAGCATCAAAAGTCTTTTTTTCAAAAATTGCTTGTAGTTTTTTGGTAATTAATGCCTTTGGTAAAATTAATGCTCCAGCAAAATACGAAGCATAAAAATTATTTAGTACCTGATCAAAATTTTCAAATTTAATCCAAGAAAAAGTATATAATCGGTCTTCTAAATTTAAATAATTATAAGCCAATTCTTTTGCGTAAATAAAGGTACGTTGTGCATCATCAACCTCACTAGCTAATAGTAAAGTTTTGTTTTTAGGTATAAATACAGAACGTAAATTGTCTAAACTTTTATGTTTATCTAACTCGTTATCATGTATGGTGTAGTTAAACTCTTCCACTAAAATTTCTTCTAGCTCTTTTGAGGTTATTGGTTTATTTAAATCTACTTGATAAGCTTTTGCAAAAGCAAGAACACTAGCTTCTAAATCATCAAAATAATTATTATTTGCCTCTTGATAAGAACGTAAAGAAGCCAAGTAAAAACTCTCTTTGCTAAAGTTATAGTATTGTGCAATTTCAATAATAGTACTTATAAATGCATTTACTTTAGCAGGAGCATTTGCTACAATTTCTATTAAGGTACTTTCTTTAATACCAAACACTTCTAAAGGTATTTCTTTTAAAATTTTAGACTGCAAAATTTCTCCAATAGGAGCTAGGTTTTTGTCTAATTTTAAAGATACCATATGGTCATAAGGTATGTCTAGTTTTTCAGATAGTATAGCAATCTTATCTGGTTTAGGGTATTTTTTTCCTTTTTCAATTTCGTTTAAATACGATTTTGATAAACCAGAAAGTTTAGATAAACCAAAAAGGGATAAATTCTTATCTGTACGTATTTGCTTGAGTTTCAAGCCAAATATGAGTTTTATATATTCTTCTTCCATAATTATAAAAACAAAGATACGAAATTTGCGAATACTGTAAAAATAGCGTAAAAATAAAATTTAGCGAACGTTCGCTTGTTTTTTAAAAAAGTTTGTTTTACTATTGTAGTGTAAAATTATAACATCATGGACAACACACTTTTAAAACAAACGAAATTTGAATTCGCAAAAGAGGTTAAAAATTATTATCCAGAAATTTTAACAGATAATGCTTTACAGTTTTTAACAGCTTTACATGAAAAATTTAACGCTAAGCGATTAGAGTTACTTAACAGAAGAGAACAGGAGCAAGTCGTTTTTGATGCAGGAAAATTTCCAGAGTTTCCTAGAGAAACAAAAAATATTAGAGAAGGAGATTGGACTGCAGGAAGAATTCCTCTGGATATGCAAGACAGACGTGTAGAAATAACAGGTCCTGTAGATAGAAAAATGATTATTAATGCCTTAAACTCTGGAGCTAAAACGTTTATGGCAGATTTAGAAGATAGTAATGCTCCTACCTGGAAAAACAGTATTGAAGGTCAGCAAAACTTAATCGATGCTAATACTAAAACCATTTCTTTATATGATTCTAAAAAAGATAAATCATACCAACTAAACCATAAAACAGCAGTTTTACTTGTAAGACCTAGAGGTTTACATTTAAACGAAAGACATATTCTTATAAATAATGAAGAAGCTTCTGGTAGTTTAGTAGATTTTGGTTTGTATGTTTTTCATAATACAAAAACATTACTTGAAAATGGTACAGCTCCATATTTTTACCTTCCAAAACTAGAACACTATTTAGAAGCACGTTGGTGGAATGAGGTATTTGCCTTTGCGCAAGAATATTTAAACGTACCACAAGGTACTTTTAAAGCAACCGTTTTAGTAGAAACGATTACTGCTAGCTTTCAGTTAGACGAAATTATCTACGAACTTAAAGAACATATTGTTGGTTTAAATTGTGGTCGTTGGGATTATATTTTCTCTTACATTAAAAAGTTTAGAAACCATTCCGGTTTTATGGTTCCTAATCGCGATCAAGTAACCATGACGTCTCCTTTTATGGATGCATATTCTAAACTTGTAATACAACGTTGTCACAAAAGAGGAATTCTTGCTATTGGTGGAATGGCAGCTCAAATTCCTATTAAAAATAATGAAGAAGCTAATGCTGCAGCTTTAGAAAAAGTACGTAAAGATAAAGAGCGTGAAGTTATAAATGGTCATGATGGTACTTGGGTTGCGCATCCAGATTTAGTTGCTGTGGCAATGGATGAGTTTAACAAACATATGCCAACACCAAATCAATTACATGTGTTAAGAGAAGATGTACATATTACAGCGCAAGATTTGGTTGAAATGCCAAAAGGAACGATAACAGAAGCTGGTATTAGAAAAAATATAAACGTTGGTATTTTGTATACAGAAGCTTGGCTAAGAGGTCATGGTGCTGTAGCGCTTTATAATTTAATGGAAGATGCTGCAACAGCAGAGATATCTAGAACACAAGTGTGGCAATGGCTTAAAAATGAAGTAAAACTTGAAGACGGAAGAGTCTTTACTAAAGATTTGTTTGCTAGTATTTTTGATAGCGAAGTAGAAAAAATACTTGCTATGATAGGTAAAGATAAAATAGAAAATACCAAGTTTGAATTAGCAATAAATTTATTTGAAAAACTAGTAACACAAGATGCTTTTGAAGAGTTTTTAACCCTTCCAGCATACCAATACATTTAAAAAAAAATGTCTCGCAACTACTGCAATAGATTACGAGACGTAATTATCAAAATATAGAATAACCTTAATAATTAAACACAAAATTATGAAAAATTTAGCACAAAGCAAGTATAGTTCTGCCTTAGAAACGGTAAGAAATCTAAAAGCAAAGTACGGAAATAGTTGGAACGCAATACATCCTGAAAGTGCAGCTAGAATGGTTGCTCAAAATCGTTTAAAAACAGGATTAGATATCGCTAAATACACAGCTGCAATTATGCGTGAAGATATGGCTGCTTACGATGCAGATCATACAAACTATACACAATCATTAGGTTGTTGGCATGGATTTGTTGCGCAACAAAAAATGATTGCTGTAAAAAAACACCATAAAACTACAAGTAAAAGATATTTATACCTTTCAGGTTGGATGGTTGCTGCTTTACGTTCAGAATTTGGACCATTACCAGACCAATCAATGCATGAAAAAACTGCTGTGCCTAGTTTAATTGAAGAAATTTATGACTTTTTACGTCAAGCAGATGCTATAGAACTGAATGATTTATTTAGAAGACTTGAAAATGGAGAAGATGTGCAAGATCAAATTGATAATTTTGAAACACATATAGTGCCAATTATTGCAGATATAGATGCAGGTTTTGGTAATGAAGAAGCTACCTATTTATTATCTAAAAAAATGATACAAGCAGGTGCTTGTGCTATTCAAATTGAAAATCAGGTGTCTGATGCAAAACAATGTGGTCATCAAGACGGAAAAGTAACCGTTCCTCATGAAGATTTTATAGCTAAACTAAACGCTGTACGTTATGCGTTTTTAGAATTAGGTGTAGATGACGGAGTTATTGTAGCTAGAACAGACTCTGAAGGTGCTGGTTTAACACAAAAGCTTCCAGTTAGTCAAGAGCCAGGAGATTTAGCTTCGCAATATTTAGCTTTTGTTGAAGCAGAAGAAATTGCTATTGAAGAAGCTAGAGAAGATGATGTATTACTTAAAAGAGAAGGTAAATTAGTGCGTCCTGTACGTTTGCCAAACGGATTGTATAAATTTAAAGCTGGAACAAACATAGATCGCGTTGTTTTAGATTGTGTAACTAGTTTACAAAATGGTGCAGATTTATTATGGATTGAAACACCAACACCTAACGTAAAACAAATTGCACATATGGTAAATCGTATTAAAGAAATTGTGCCTAACGCTAAATTGGTATATAATAATTCGCCTTCATTTAATTGGACATTAAATTTCCGTAATCAAGTATATGAACAGATGCTTGCAGAAGGAATGGATATGACTGCTTATGATAAAACAAATTTAATGGATGCACAATATGACGCTACAGAGTTATGTTATCGAGCAGACCAAAAAATAAAAACATTTCAATTAGATGGCGCAAAAGAAGCTGGAATTTTCCATCATTTAATAACTTTACCAACTTATCATACTACAGCGTTACATATGAATGATTTAACCAAAGGTTATTTTGGTGAAGATGGTATGTTAGCTTATGTTAAAGAAGTACAGCGTCAAGAAATTAGAAAAGGGGTTTCTTGTGTAAAACACCAAAGAATGGCTGGATCTGATCTTGGTGATGACCATAAAACGTTCTTTGCAGGTGAAAAAGCACTAAAAGCAGGAGGTGAAAAAAATACTTCTAATCAATTTGAAATGAAACAAAAAGAGCAAGAGCGTGAGCTAGCTTTAGATAAATAATTTTAAAAAAAAGGCAACATCTTAGTGTGTTGCCTTTTTTAAATAACACATACTATAAAATGAAAGGAAGAAAGTTATTAATGATTCCTGGTCCTATTGAGTTTGAACCAGATGTATTACAAGCAATGTCTATGGCAACTACAAGCCATGTTGCTCCAGATTTTATTGAAGCTTTTGGTAATAGTTTAGAGCTCATGCGAGAAGTTTGGAAATCTCCAGCAGGTCAGCCTTTTATTGTTGCAGGAACAGGAACATTGGCTATGGATATGGCTATTGTAAACCTTATAGAACCTGCAGATAATGTATTAGTAATTTCTTCGGGATATTTTGGTAAAAGATTTGAAGACATTTTATCTCGTTATGGTGCAAATACCACTGTTTTAGAAGCAGGTGTTGGTGAAACGGTATCTTTAGAAGCGATTGAAGAAGCTTTAAAAACCAAGCCATACAAAGCTTTAACCATGACACATGTAGATACCTCTACAGGTGTATTGCTAGATCCAAAACCAATAGCAAAATTGGCTAAAAAATATAATGTGTTAAGCATTTTAGATGGTGTGTGCTCGGTTGCAGGAGAAGAGTTACAGCAGGATAAATGGGAAATAGATGTGGTATTAACAGCATCTCAAAAAGCCGTTGGTGTTCCTCCTGGTCTTGCGCTTTTAATGGTTTCTGAAAAAGCAATGCAAGTTTGGGAAAACAGAAAAACTCCTGTGTGTAATTATTATGCAGATTTTAGTAATTGGTTACCTATAATGAAGGCTTATGAAGCACGTAAACCTTCGTATTTTGGTACTCCAGCAGTAAATTTAGTTATAGCTTTAGAAACAAGTTTAAAGATTATTTGTAATGAAGGTATAGATAATCGTATAAAAAGACATCAACAATTAGCAAGTGCATTTAGAGCAGCAATAGAAGCTTTGCATCTTGATATTTTACCAAAATCAAACAAAATAGCAGCCAATACCTTGACTGCCGTTTTTTATCCAAAAGGAATAGATGGTGCTGCATTGCGTAGCAAAATTGCTCAAAGCAATGTTATTATTGCAGGAGGATTGCTTTCAGATATAAAAAACACCTATTTTAGAATTGGTCATATGGGTTCTGTATCTGCAAATGATCTTTTAGCAGTATTAGGTGCTTTAGAACGTGCGTTGATAGAATTAGAACATCCTGTTACGTACGGAAAAAGTTTAGAGGTTTTTCAACAAGAGCTTTTAAAAAATAGTTAGTTATGTTCTTGAATTACAAAATAGGTGTTAATGTACAGAAATGGCATTAAATAAATGCGGAACTTAATGTTGTTGCCTTAATACTTAACGTTGTTTTAGAACAAAAAACGCTTCCGTTTATGAAAGCGTTTTTTTTATGTTTATAACGGATATTCCATTTTAATATCACAACGTAAATACGGACAATTAGGTTCTACAAGAACTTCAATAAAACCAAATTTTCTATATATATAAATGGCATTTTCTAGCTTTTTACTAGAGTAGAGTAGTAGTCTTTTAAAATTTTGGTCTTTAGCATAATCTAAACAGTACTGCATTAATTTTTGTCCGATTTTAAATCCTCTAAATTCTGGAGAAACAGCCATTTTAGTAAGTTCAAAAGTGCCTTTTTCTTGCATTGGCATTAAAGCCACTGTGCCAACCACTTTGTTTTCTAATAAGGCAAAGAAGATAAAGCCTCCTTTGTGTATAATGTATTTTTCTGGGTTGCTTAAAACCTCTTCATCATAAGGCTCTACTACAAAGTATTTTTTTAACCATTCTATATTTAAGGTATAGAAATCTTTAGCATATTCTTTGTAAAACGGAATGATTTTAATCTTCATTTGCTCTTATAAAATCGGTTACTAAATAAGTAATTAATTTACCAACCAAAGTTTGGGTTTCAGGTGTTGGTGCAGCTTCACAAATATGTAAATAGGTTGCGTTTTTGTGATTGGCAAAATTATAAACAAAACGTCTGGCTTTATTTACAGAAAATCCGCTTGGTGTCATTGCACTACTTGGTATATTTTCAATAGCATCACAATCTATTTCTATACCAAAAGGTTTGTCTGCAACATGCGCTAAAGCTCGTTTTATTTCTGTTTTATGCTTTCGTTTTTTTCTAATTACTATATCTTCAAAAGTATTGTAATCTATTGTTTTTAGTTTTTTTAAAGTATTTAAAATGTTTTGCGAAGTATAATTTTCATGCAAGCCAAAAACAAAATAGTTTTTTAAAAATCCTTCCGCGAAAGCGTAACTAAATCCGTTACCACTATGTCTACCTTCTTCTTCTCTAAAATCTGTATGTGCATCAAAATTTACAGCATTAATAGAGGTGTTTAAAGCTAGAGAAGTACCTTTAATATTGCCATATGCGTTATTATGACCTCCACCAATAATAATGGGTTTCTTTCCTGCTTTTACAATATCATGTACCAAACTCACCACATGTTTGTCTATTTTAGAAACTAATTTTCTAGCTTTTGCTATATCTTTTTTCTTAGTTTGATCTAAAAGGTTCTTTTTTTCTTGTTCCTCATTAAAATCTAAATGGCCAAGAATAAGTACTTTTTTTGCAAAGGTATTTGCGTTGCTTTGTATATTTAACAAAATTTTAAGTGTAGCCTCAAAAGCGTTGTAAGTTCCTAGTTTTCCGTAATTTGCAAAAACACCAACGTCTTCAGGTAGTCCTATTATTACATAAGTAACATCTAAATTTTTAAGTTGTTCGTATATATTGGAAACAGAGGTTAACATAGTGATATGTTCTCCAAATTTAGATTCATTTGATCTTTTGGTTAGTAAGCTATTTAGTGTAGTCTTGTTAAATAAAACTAATTTATCCATGTGCTAAAAATAGGTTTTTTTGAGTAACTAAAAGTACATTTTTTACTCTAAATAAGTATAAACTAATAATTAAATAAATATATTTGGTGAAACATTACGCTCTAAATTTAACCTTTAAAATGAGTAATTATGACAGACAAAAAAAGTAATATAGGATTAAAAGTAGCTTTAGGTATAGCATTGGCTTTATTTTTAGGAACTGGATTTTACACTTCTCAATTATATCAAGAAAAAAAAGAGAATGAAGAAAATCTTGTAAAAGAAAAGCAAATGGTTATGAATGACTTGAGTAACATGGCCAAGCAATACGATATTGCCATTGAAGAAAATGATATTTCTAATGAAAAATTGATTGAAGCTAAAGAACGTATTCAAAGTTTAATGGATTCTTTAAAAGTTTCTGAAAATAATATAGCTAGCTTATGGAAATACAAGCAAAAATACTTGTCTTTACAAAAGGAAATGGATGTGCTTTTAGTTGAAAATGATAGATTAAAAGTAGAAAACCAATTGTTGGCAACATCTTTAGATAGTACTAAAGTTAGACTAGAACAACGTACTATGTTTACAGATTCTTTATTAGTACAAAATACAGCATTGGCAGAAGTTGTTGAAACAGCTGCTGTTTTAAATACAGTTGGCTTAAAAGGTTATGGTGTTATTGAGCGTAGTTCAGGAAAACTTATTCCTACAGAAAGAGCTAGACGTGTAGATAAAATTAGAGTATGCTATACTGTTGCTAAAAATAGCTTAGTACAAGCAGGAGACCAAGAATTATTTGTACAAGTAATAGACCCAAATAACAATACTTTAGGTGAGAATGCTCAAATACAATTTGATGATAAAACCTTAAATTATAGTGTTATTAGTAAGTTTAATTATGAAAACAACTCTTTAGATGTTTGTGAGTTTGTAGAAGCAAGAGGTGATGATGATTTTGTAAAAGGACTTTATACTATAAATGTTTTTAATCAAACTGAATTAGTTTCTTCTAATGAGTTTACATTAAAATAAGATATAACATAATATATAAAAAGCCTGAAACTGTTATAGTTTCAGGCTTTTTTATTTACTAGTAAAAGATCTAGTTTGTTACTGGAAAACTATAGGTTTTATTCTACAATGTTACCATTAATAAATACTGTATCTATATGGTTTTCGCCAAAAGCGTAAGGTAAATAGTTGTAACTAGGTACAGGATTTGTAATAATTAAATTGGCTTTTTTACCTCTTGTAATGCTTCCGTATTGTTTAGAAATTCCCATAGCATAAGCAGCATTTATAGTTGCTGCATTAATGGCTTCTTCAGGAGTCATTTTCATTTTTATACAAGCTGTGCTAACCACAAAATTCATATTACCACTAGGTGTTGTTCCTGGATTATAGTCTGATGCTAAAGCTAATGGTAATCCTGCATCAATAATTTTTCTAGCAGGAGTGTAAGGAATACTTATAAAATAGGAACACGAAGGTAAAGCTACTGCTATTGTGTTACTGTTTTTTAAAGCTTCAATATCTTCATCTTTTAATTCTTCTAAGTGATCAACAGAAAGTGCATTGTGTTTTACACCTAAAGCTATACCACCAAAGGCATTAAATTGGTTTACATGAATTTTAGGAGTGAGGCCATGTTTTTTTCCTTCTGTAAGTAAGCGGTCTGTGTCTTCTAAGCTAAAGTATCCTTTTTCGCAAAAAATATCTATATAATGTGCTAAATGTTCCTTTTCTATCTTAGGTAACATATCATTAATAATTAGGTCTAAATAGCCTTTTTTATTGTCTTTATATGCTTTAGGTAAGGCATGTGCTCCTAGAAAAGTAGCCTTTACTTTAAGAGGAAATTCTTTCTTTATTCTTTTAATTACACGTAGCATTTTTAGCTCTGCTTCTGTAGTTAATCCGTATCCAGATTTAATTTCTATAGCTCCAGTACCAAGTTTCATTACTTGTTTTACTCGTTTTATAGACTGTTGGTATAAATCTTCTTCGCTAGTGTTTTGAAGGTTTTCTGCAGAATTTAAAATTCCGCCACCACGATTTGCAATCTCTTCATAACTTAAACCATTAATTCTGTCTACAAACTCTTGTTCTCTGTTGCCAGCATATACAATGTGTGTATGTGAGTCACACCAAGTAGGAAGTACTATTTTACCTGTAGCATCAATTACTTGATCTGCTTCTAAAGTAGTTAAGTCTTGCATGCTACCATACTCTATAATAGTATCGTGTTCAATAAGTAAGTATGCATTTTTAATAGTTGGAAGTGTTTTCATATTGCTTCCAGATACTTTTAAAACATTAGTATCTCTAACTTGAAGCAACTCTTTAATATTTGTAATTAATGTAGTCATAGGTTATTTTATTGCGTATAAATTTAGGAAAATAAAAAAGCGTTGACAATTTGCCAACGCTTTAAATTTTATAAATCAATACAATGTATTGTAAATTATTGTTTTACAAATTTGTATGCAGAATTGTAGTTGTTAAACTTAATAATATATACACCATTGTTAAGTTTTGAAACATCTAGTGCTTGATTTTGGTTTACAGTTGCATTTAAAACTTGTTTACCTAAAACGTTATAAACAGAAACATTTAAATC
>Ga0209121_10005299_pt1 | contig 11719 bp, 10 predicted proteins | sample Cruoilmetagenom3_FD_187292 | JGI IMG/M metagenome (GOLD analysis project Ga0209121, IMG submission 187292) | Oil polluted marine microbial communities from Coal Oil Point, Santa Barbara, California, USA - Sample 3 (SPAdes) (version 2) | ecosystem: Environmental > Aquatic > Marine > Oil seeps ...
CTTTAATCTTATGACTACTGTGAACTATTTCGGATTTTTCTATTTTTTCTCTTATTCTGTCTGCAAGTATTGTTGCTCCTTCAATTCTAGTCTCAGGAAGGATTATTAAAAATTCATCTCCTCCGAATCTACCGGCAAAATCTTGTTCTCTAAGATTTTCATTAATATGAGAAGCAACATTTATTAAAAATTCATCTCCTGCGATATGCCCATATTTGTCATTGATAGCTTTAAAGTCATCAATATCAAACATTATTAAGCTAAATATTCGATTATTTCTTTTTGCAATTTTATACTGATATTCAAGTTCACTGATTGTATACCTTTTATTGTGTAATTTTGTCAAAGAATCAGAAGTGGCAATATTAAAGAGTTTTAGGTGATATTTTTCTTCAAGTTTATCATTGTAACTGAAACGTAGTGTAGTTTCTCCTATTTTTATTTTATCTCCAGGTTCTAATACTTTATTACTTATGAGTTTTCCATTTACATATGTACCATTAGTTGAAAGGAGATCTTTCAAAACAATATGATCTATCTTATTTTCATCGTTTTTTATAATCTTTATTTTACAATGATCTTTACTTATGTTCTCATCATTAATATAGATATCATTATATTTGTTTCGTCCTATTAGAATATTTTCTTTATAGAAAGTAAATATCTTCCCGAATTGACTCTCTTCACCATCGATTATTGTGAAGATTATACTGCTTTTACGATCTGAATAAATGTCAATGTTTTTAAGTTTGATCTTTTTTGTTTCTATCTCTTTTTTTATACCCATACTTTCCAACCTAATACTATAATTAATTTATAAGTATTGTCAATATTTTTTCTACTAAAAATAAAAAGTTTTAGGTTTTTAATTTTACCTGCTGCTATTATCTCAATTAAATTGTAAATTAATAATGTAAGAATAGGGATAAATGATTTAGTATTGAAATCTAAGCCAATTTATGTTAAATTTACTCGTATGAATAATATATTAAGTATTGTACCGCAAACAAGTATAAGTACGAACGATTCGTTTTCAATTATTTTAAGTGCTTCTCCAGTGGTAAAATTTATTTTGCTTTTGCTTCTATTTTTTTCTGTTGTATCATGGGCAATAATTGTTTTTAAATTGGTTGAATATAAAAAAGTGAAAAAAGATTCAGAAAAATTTATTAATTATTTTAGAAAAACAAAAAATTTTTCTGATATAAATAAGTTTTCTCAATCATTGAAAAATAATACATTAGCTAAAATTTTTAAGCATGGATATAGAGAGCTTTCTCTTCAAATGGGCCCTGATTATTCTGTTGGAAATAAAGATACAGATAGTATACATAGAGCACTTATAAGAGGCTCTAGCTCCGAAATTACCAGGCTTGAGAAATTGAATGGTTTTTTAGCAACAACTGCTACTGTTAGCCCGTTCATAGGTCTTTTTGGTACAGTTTGGGGTATAATGAATTCTTTTCATAATATTGGAAGATTTGGGAATGCAAATCTAACAACAGTTGCACCAGGTATTGCAGAAGCTCTTATTGCCACTGCACTTGGATTATTTGCGGCAATTCCTGCTGTTATCTTTTATAATCTATTGTTAAATAAATTAAAAGTATTGATTTCTATAATGGAAGAGTTTATTTATGAGTTTTTAAATGTTAGTGAAAAAATAAAATGATGCAGGTTAAACGCCCTTTAAGACTCTCTTCTAATTTATCTGAAATAAATGTTACTCCATTAGTTGACGTAATGTTAGTACTTCTTATTATATTTATGGTAACTGCTCCAATGATGCAATCCAGTATTAATATAAATTTACCTTCAGTAGAAACAAAAACAAACCCGAGTTCAGGAGGACTTGTTCTCACAATAACAAAAGACCATTATATATATATGGAAAATAAAAATATAAATCTATATTTATTAGAATCAAGACTAAAAAATTATTTTCGCTATAAGAAAGAGAGGGTTGTCTTTTTAAAGGCTGATAAAGGCGTTTCTTATGGGTATGTGATTTCAGCTCTGGATATAATAAAGAAAGCAGGAATTGAAAAGGTTGGAATTATAGTTAAAGAAAAGTAAGACAGTGAAATTTAAAGCAGCAATAGCAATATCAATGGTTTTTCATATTTCTATTTTTGCACTTGTAATTTATGTTCCGAAAAGCAATTTCAGCAAGGAAACCACTTATTATGTAGATCTGGTGAATTTTTCAGGCGGAGCAGGAGGAGGAAAAGCAAAGGTACTTAAAAAGGGTATGGGAAGTAATAATAGTACAAGTATTGTGGAAGAGAGTAGAGTAAAAGTGAAAGATCTAACAGTAAAAAAAACTATTAAATCAAAATTAAGGTATCCGGATAAAGAGGGTAGAAAAAAAATAGAAAAGAAAGAAAAAAAATTAGTGTCAGTTATGAGGAAAAAGCCAAAGAAAAAAGAAGAAATTGATCGAAACAATTTAAAATCTAAAAAAGCATATTCTAATATTCTAAAAACAGGGATTTCTTCCGGAGGAGCAAATGGTGTTGGCAATGGCACAGGTTCAGGTAATGGTACAGGTTCAGGTTATGGCGTAGGAAATGGCATAGGAGGGTATTCATTTCCTTATGCTTATTATATAGATACATTAAAAAATAAAATTTCATCATCCTGGTATAACTCTTTAATATCACCGGGATTAAGAAAAAAGCGAGTTGCAGTTGTTTGTTTTAAAATATACAGAAATGGAGAGATGAGGGATTTAATGTTGGAGAGTAAGAGTGGGATTAATTCTATTGATCTATCTGCATTGAGAGCAGTTGAGAATGCAGCACCTTTTCCACCTCTTCCTTCAGATTTCACATCAAGATATTTAATTGTGCATTTTGAGTTTGAATGTGAAAAATAAGGATAAATAATGAAAGTATTAAAAATTATTATTAGTTTATTCATTGTTGGTTTTATTATTGGAATATTACCTAAAGATTTATATTCTCAGCAAGAAGTTAGAATTAGAATAAAGGATGGAATGCCAATGATTCCTGTTGCTTTACCTGGTTTTGTTTTGACTAAAGATTCTATTGTTGATGAAAGTATAAAAAAAGAGATTTATGAAACCTTATGGAATGATTTGAAATTTTCAAGGGTTTTTAAATTAATACCAAAAGAGCATTACAGTTATATCCAAAAATTTAATCCATCTAACATTACATTTAAAGACTGGGCCTCAATTCAAGCTAATATTTTGATATCTGGCGAAATTGAGATTTCAAAGGAAAAAAGAGTTGTTTTTTCATTCAAAGTATATGAAGTTAAAAGCGAGAAATTTATTTTTGGTAGGAATTTTGGGGGTAAGGTAGAATTCGTTAGATTAATAGCACACAGAGCAGCGGATGAAATGATGAAAAAATTTGGAGAAAAGCCTATTTTTAACTCAAAGATTACTTTTGTCTCAAGTAGAGATGGAAATAAAGAGATTTATATAATGGATTATGATGGAAGACGAAAGAAAAGGATTACTTATAATAAATATATTGATTTACTTCCATCATGGAGTTTTGATAATGAAAAGATTCTTTATACTTCCTATAGAAGGAATAATCCTGATCTGTATATGTTTTCTCTATATACTGGAAAAACAGAGTTACTTTCTACAGTAGGAGCAAACTATTGTGCAGACTGGTCACCAGAAAGCGATACAATTGTTTTTACTTCAACTAAAAAGGGGAATGCTGAGATATTTTCAAAGAGTATGAAAACGGGTAAAGAAAGGAGGCTTACATTTAATAGAACTATTGATACATCACCGAATTGGAGTTACAGTGGTAGAGAAATAGCCTTTACATCTCAGAGAAGTGGAACTCCTCAGATTTATATTATGGATGCAGAAGGAACAAACATAAGAAGAATAACACATGAGGGGTCATATCATGATTCGCCTGCCTGGTCTCCTGACGGCACGAGGCTTGCTTTTGTTTCAAGAATAGAAGCAAGATTTGATATATATGTTTATAATTTAAGGAGAAATGTTATCACAAAATTAACTGAAAATGCGTTTAGAAATGAGAATCCGTCATGGTCTCCTGATGGGAGACATGTTGTTTTTTCATCAAACAGAACAGGAAGATACCAATTGTATATTATTGATTATGATGGTACAAATTTAATTAAAATTACTAATAAAGGTGAAAATAAAATGCCTAAGTGGCAAAAAAGAGTAAGATAAAAATAAAAAAACATATTTGACAAAAATTGTTTTGTGTATTATAAATTATATTAATTAGGAGGATTTATGAAGAAAAGATTATTTGTAATTTTAATTAGTTTTATGTTAATTGTATTTTTTAGTACGTGTAAGAAAAAAGAGGTAAAAACAGAACCTGTAAAGAAACCTGTTGTTGAAAAGGTGGAAGAGATTACTCCAAAAGTAGAAAAGCCTGTTTTAACTGAAGAAGAGATCTTTCAGAAGAGGAGTTTAGAAGAGGCGAATAAAGTAGGTTATTTAAAAATGATACATTTTGATTTTGATAAATATTATATAAAAGATGATATGAAGCCTATTTTACATGCTAATGCTGAATGGCTATTAAAACATCCAGTAGTGGAGATTTTAGCTGAGGGCCATTGTGATGAAAGAGGAACAATTGAGTATAATATTGCTCTTGGTGAGAAAAGAGCTAGTGCTGCTAAAAATTACCTTATTTCTCTTGGAGTACCTGAAGCAAGATTAAAGATTATATCATATGGAAAGAGTAAACCCCTTGTAAGAGGTGTTGATGAGGAGACATATTATCAGAACAGAAGGAGTGAATTTACTATTACTAAAAAATAATTGAATTTTTTTAAAGATATTTACAAATGAAAAAGATTTTTGTTTTTTATTTTTTTATTTCTTTCTTATTTACCATACCTTCTTATTCTATAAAAAAAGACACAAAATTGATCTTATCAGAATTACAGAAGGTGAAAGATGTTGTAAATCATCTTGAACAAAAAATAGTTATTATTTCTGATGATGTTTTATCAATAAATAAGAAGGTTAATGTACTTGTAGAAAAGATAAGCGCTATTACTAAGAATCAAGCAGATGAACATCAAACCAGGGAAAACTTTATTATGAATTTACAATTTATAAAAGAAGAAATAAATGACCTAAAAAATAGATTAAGCCAGATTAATGATAAAATTTCTAATTTATCATCACTAGGTTTGTTAGAAAAAAAAGAAGAACAAGTTGAAGGTCAAAATCAGAATATATCAAGCCAATCCCCTGAAAGTACTTACTACACCGCTTATTCAGATTATCTAAAAGAGAATTATGAACTTGCTATACAAGGCTTTAGGCAATTTATAAAATTATTTCCTGACAATGGACTTGTTGATAATTCTTTATATTGGATTGGGGAGTGTTATTACTCTCAAAAAAAGTATAGAGAGGCTGTTAATGTTTTTAATGAGCTAATTGAGAAATATAAAGATGGTGATAAAATTCAAGATGCTTTTTTAAAAAAGGGTTTTGCATTAATTGAAATGGGAAAACAATCAGAGGGAATAAGTGCATTAAGAGAGCTAATTTCAAAGTTTCCTTTATCAGAAGAAGCCTCACTTGCACAGCAAAAAATAAAAGAAATCACGGAGTAGATTATGGGTCATGTAAGGAGTTTAAATCGTGTAATTTTAGTTGGGAGGGTTGGAAGAGAACCAGAAATTACTCATATACCAAGTTTGGAAAAAGATGTTGCAAAATTTAGTGTTGCCACTACTGAAGGATATATGACTAAAAATAATGAGTGGAAAGATATTACTGAGTGGCATAATATAGTAGCTTGGGGTTGGAATGCTAAAAAAGTTGAGAAAAATGTAAATAGAGGAGCTATGGTTCTTATTGAAGGGAAAATTAAAAGTAGAAAATGGAAAGACAAAAATGATCAGGATAGAAAAACTTTTGAAATTCATGTTGATAATCTTGTTGTGTTGGAGAAGAGTGATTCTGATAATATGAATAAAAGAAATCAGGAAGTTGATTATAGTCAGAATAATGAAGATTCAATTTCTTCTAAAACTGAAATTGATTCAATTCCTTCTATGGATATTAATAATGATATTCCATCCGATGAAAGTGATGTAGATCCTTTTTAGCAATGGCATTTGTAAATTACAATAACAAAGAGATAACAATAAAGATTGTTTATTATGGTCCTGCTTTAAGTGGGAAAACAACGTCTCTGAAGTATGTTTATTCTAAAAAAGGATTTGAGAGCAAAGGAAAGCTAATAACCCTTGATACTGATGGGGATAGAACATTGTTTTTTGATTTTCTTCCTATTGAAATTGGAAAATTAGGGAATTATTCTATAAAAGTTCAACTTTATACAGTACCAGGTCAGGTTTCTTATGACACTACAAGAAAATTAGTGCTTCAGGGAGCAGATGGGATTGTTTTTGTTGCAGATTCTCAGGTAGTAATGAGAGAAAAAAATATTGAAAGTTTTAGAAATTTAAAGAAGAATTTAGAGTTAAACAGCTTATCATTATCAGATCTTCCTCTAATTATTCAATATAACAAGAGAGATTTAAGAGAGATATTGCCTGTAGATGATTTGAATAGAGATTTAAACCAGGACAATCGGGTTTATTTCCCAACTATAGCAACTACAGGTGAGAATGTAGTTCAGTCTCTTAAAGAAATTATGAGGATGGTTATAATTTATTTGAAGAATAAGTTATCTATATTTCAAAAAGATAAAACCGTTATGTTTTCAAGAGAAGAAGTAACAGTGGAAAGCTCTAAAAAAGAAAATATTGAAAATGAATTTGAAAGTATTGATTTTGATAATATAGATGAGAAGTTAGAAAAAGATACAAAAGATGAAGAGGTTTATAATCTTCAAATCCCGATTAAGGGAAATAATATAAAAAATAGTGATGATGATGAAAGTGGAGATATATTTAACCTTGGTAACGAAACAATGCTGAGTGATTCAAGTTCTGATTTAGAAATTCCTGAAGTTGTATTAAGTGATGAGTTGAGTGACGAAAGAGAAACAGAACAGATAAAGTTAAGTCAGGTAGATAGAGGTGAAAAAAAACTTATTGAAAAAGGAGAAGAGACAAATTATATTGTTTCAGATATTGAAAATATTGATATTCCTATAAATATTAAAATACCTGAAGATAAAGATGAAGTTAAGATTAATTTAAACTTCAGGATAACTTTAAAGAAGCAGTAAAATGAGAAAAGCTTTTAGAGGGTTTTTTTTTGTTTTATTGCTTGTAAATTATTTTTATGCAAATGGCATAGACAATCTCAGTGAAAAGGTTTCAAGAGGTATACGAGATTTTTTTAATGGTAAATATAACATAAATATTTCTATAGTTAAATTTGATAATTATTCTGGTTTATCAAATCTGGCAGTTCAAAAATATTACCAACTTCTTGTATCAAAATTAGAGTCTGATAAAAATATTAATTTTATAGATTTAATGATAGATTTAAATAAGGATAGGGGAGAGTTTAATTTAACAAGGAAAAATGAATTAAATTATTTAATTTATATAAAATTAATAAGGAATAAAAATAAAGTGGGAGTAGGTGCTGTCATATTCTCAAAGTCCGTTGACAAAATTGTTTATATAAAATACTTTGAAAATATTATCTCTGAAAACGAAAAAGATCTATTAAATATTGCTAATTATGGATTTAAGGAATCTGCTTTTTGTAAGTTAGCAGAGCTAGATTCAGAGATGAATTTATTTGATATAAAAACAATAATGGACACAAAAGGAGAATATAAGTGTTTTTTTTTATATCCGAAAAAAATTCTTATATATAAATTAAAGGGAAATAATTTAGATAAAATATCATCAATTAAACTAAAATGGGTTAGACCTTTTTATCCGACTCTTGAACCTGAAGGGAAACTTTCAATTTTTTATTTTAAAAAGGCACTATATTTATCTGCTGGAAATAATTTTTCTACTGTTTCAAAATTTTTTATGCTCCACGAAAATAGGTGGGAAGAATTAACTGATTTGGATTTTGTTCCATTTGGAATTGTTGATTTAAATGGGAATTATTATATTGCAGGATCTAATTATGAGTATGGCATGAATTATTTTAATGGTAAAATAGTTTTATCTCCTTTTTCTTTAGAAAAGGTTGATCTTGAGAATAAGTTAGAAAAGAGAGTTCCTTTGTTTTATTCTATAGATTTTACAACAATTAAAGATCGATTGGATTCGGTTCATATAATTGACAAAAATTATAATTATAGATTTTATTCAGCTGATTTTATAGAGCAATCAGTAGAAAAAGAGAAGCGTGGTTCATCTCTTTGTTCTGTAAAAGGTAAGTGGCTTGCTGTAAGTGATTATTCTAAACTTACGGATAAACTGTTTTTCTATAAAGTTGAAAATGGTTCTAAAAAATTGATCTACGAAACTAATATTAAGGGTGAAATTATTTTTATATCTTCAGGATTTCTGAAAAAAAATGATGGATTCTGGATATATATAAAAGTAAAGAAAAATTATGGAAAAGAGTTCAAATTACAATTCTGGAGTAAAAGCAATGAGTAATTTGACTAAAATATTTGTTATATTATTAATTGGAGCGACTCTATTTGCAATAAAGATTGATTATGGCGGAAATATTACTATAAGATTAAATGAACCATCATCTTTTTCACCTTCCATTTCAAATTACTCAGGTTTAATTTTTTCGTCTTTAATATATGAAAATTTTTTTTATTTAAATAATAATGGAGATATAACAACTCATATCTTTAGGGATTATAAGTATGATAAAAGTATAAAGACTCTTTCTCTTAAATTAAAAGAGAATTTAAGTTTCTCAAATGGTAAACCCATTGATATAAAAAATGTAAAAAATTCTTTAAACTCATTTCTAAATCAAGATCTTTTGTCATCAAAAAAAATGAGAAAGATAATAAAAAAAATAGGTATAGATAAAGATATATTATATGTTGAATTGTTATATAACAATCCTGATATTTTAACTCTTATGACTGTACCTGAACTTATTTTATTATCAGAAAAGTATCAGGTGTTTTCTGGTATATTTTATCCTGAAGAATGGGTAAAAGGTAAGTATTTAATATTGAAACCTAATAAGTTCTATCCAGGAGGAAGGAGCTATATTGAATATATAAGAGTTTCTTTTTCTGGAGATTTTTCTCCTGATATTTTTTTAGCAAAACCTGGAGCATTTTCAGGGTATAATTATAATGAATTTAAATCTGGAATTTATGAGAATATTTATATCTGCTTCCCAGAGGAGAAAATTGGACAAAACTCAAAGATAGCGTTTTATACTTTACTTAGGCAATATTACAAATCTGTTGGTTTAACGGAGTTAAATTCTTTGACATCAGATGAGGAATCTCCAATTTCAATAAATATTAGAAAGCTATCAAATAGAAGGATGAGGTCAATTTTAAGATATTCGAAAATAGAATTGTATATGATTTCATCATTAAAAGGAGATGACGAGAATTTTAAAGAATTTCTGAGGAAAAAGGGGTTGGAGATTGATACTATATATGTTAGTGGAAGTAATTTACAAAATTTATTAGATAATAATCCTATAAAATATTTACTTGTACAGAAACTTTTTAAAAAGAAAACTTTATTAGAAGAAAAAATAAGTAAAATTGTAAGAGAGATGAGTTTTAAAAGGTTTAATGAAAAATATTTGAAATTGATAAATGAACTGGATGAGGTTAAATTTTTAAACAATGAAGAATTATTAATTGACCAGATTTCTAAAATTGTAAATAAAATTGTTAATGATGGTTTCATATATCCTATTGCTCAAAAAAGATACTCTATTTTTATAAATAATAAAATTGTGGGTGTGGAAATGGATTATTATGGAAGACCATTACTTCAAAAAGCAAGATTAAGTAAATAAACCCTATGGGTTAAATTGGTCTTGTGGAATTTTTAAGCCATTTTTTTTCTTCAGGATTTAGGAAAGAACTAATAGTTTTAAAAACTTGCTTATGGTAATTGTTAAGGTAATCGATCTCTTTTTTTGTTAAAAGTTCTTGTTTAATTAACCTTAAGTCAATAGGGCATAAGGTTAGATTTTCAAATTTGTAAAATTCAAACTCATCCGAATAACATTCATTGTCTTTGATTACAAATATCATATTTTCAATACGAATACCGAATTTGCCTGCTTCATAATAACCAGGTTCATTTGAAGAGACCATTCCTATTTCCAGAGGAATGCCTCTACAGCGGTAGAAAGAGATTGCCGGTGGAGCTTCATGAACACTGAGGAATGATCCGACACCATGTCCTGTTCCATGTCCATAATTTAATTTAACATCCCATAATGGTTTTCTTGCAATTGTATCCAATTGTTTTCCCACAGTTCCTCTTGGAAAAGAGGTTAGAACAAGATCAATGTGTCCCTTAAGAACTCTTGTAAACCTGTCTTTCTCCTCATCAGTCGGTTTGCCAAGTGCTATAGTCCTGGTAATATCAGTGGTTCCATCTTTATATTGAGCTCCTGAATCTAATAAAAAAAGTCCCTCTTCTTTAAGTTCAACATCAGTTTCTGGATATGGTTCATAATGAATAATAGCTGCATGATCTTTATATGCGGCAATAGTTGTGAAACTTAGACCTTCGAATAAAGCTTGCTTCTTTCTGAGAGATTCTAATTTGTCTGAAGCAGATATTTCTGTAACTCCGCCATTTGGAACTGATTGTTCAAGCCAGAAAAGAAATTTGGACATTGCTACTCCATCTCTTATATGAGCCTCTTTAAACCCATTTAATTCAGTTTCATTTTTTATTGCTTTAAATAAAGTTATGGGGCTTTCTCCATATTTCAATTCGCATCCATGTTTAAGGAAATCCACAACACTTTGACTGATTGTTTCAGAATCCAATAAAACCTTGTTTTTTTCTTTTTTCAGAAAAGCGAGATGCTTTTTTAATTCTTTGTAATCATAGATTTCAACAATTTTATTCAAATGATCTTTGACTTTTTTTGTTACTTTGTCTAATTTTACAAATAGTTTTGTTTTGTTTTTATTTACAATTGCATAAGATATCGTAACTGGATTAAAATCCACATCATTACATCTTATATTAAAGGTCCATGCAATAGCATCAAGCATAGTAATAACATGCGCATCAACTTCTAATTCATTCATTTTTTTTCTAATTCTATTCAGTTTGTTTTTTACTGATTCACCACAATATTTCATATCCTGGACTTTGATTTTACCCATTGGAAACTTAGGCTGATCTTTCCAGATAAGATCAACTAAATTATTTTCTATACTATTTACTTTTATTCCTTTGTTTTTTAATAGGGATTTTAAAGCAAAAACAGTATTATAAGAAAGGAGTTCAGAGTCAATTCCTACAGTATCATTTTTATTAAGTTCATCTTTTATCCATGAGAACATATCTGGAGTTCCAGGAAGTCTCATCTTGAATAATTTAATTCCAGTTCCTTTTAATTGTTGTTCAGCTTGAAGGAAATATCTTGAATCAGTCCATAGCCCTGCTTTGTTTGTGGTAACAACCAAATCTCCGGCTGAACCCGTAAAACCGCTTATCCACTCTCTTCGTTTCCATATTGATGGTATGTATTCACTTTGATGAGGATCTGTACTTGTAATGATGTAAGCTTGAATGTTGTTTTCCTTCATTAGTTTACGTAAATTTTCTATTCTTTTTTTTATCATCTTTTTCTCCTGAACATAAT
>Ga0209121_10005300_pt1 | contig 11717 bp, 8 predicted proteins | sample Cruoilmetagenom3_FD_187292 | JGI IMG/M metagenome (GOLD analysis project Ga0209121, IMG submission 187292) | Oil polluted marine microbial communities from Coal Oil Point, Santa Barbara, California, USA - Sample 3 (SPAdes) (version 2) | ecosystem: Environmental > Aquatic > Marine > Oil seeps ...
TAATTCTAAAAACTGTGTATAAGGCTTATTGTAATCGTAAATTTTACCTAATGAAATTTCAATAGTACGGTTGGTAACATTGTCTAAAAACATTTTATCATGCGAAACTAATACAACAGCACCTGCGTAACTTTTTAAGAAATTTTCTAACCAAATTATTGACTCAATATCTAAATGATTTGTTGGCTCATCTAATAATAAAATATCATTTTTTTGAAGTAATAATTTTGCCAATTCTATTCGCATTCGCCAACCTCCAGAAAAAGTTTCAGTTAATTTTCCAAAATCTTCTCGTTTAAAACCTAAACCTTGTAATATTTTTTCAGTATCGCCTTGGTAACTGTAACCACCTAATAGTTCATACCTATGCGTTGTATCATCTAATTCGTGTAATAAATCATGATAACTATCAGACTCATAATCCGTTCGCTCAGCTAATTGAATGTTAATTTCTTCTAATTGTTTTTCTGCCTTTTTAATTTCAATAAATGCTGTATAAGCTTCTTCTAAAATTGTTCTACCATAAGTAAACTCAATATCTTGCTTTAAAAAACCAATACTCGTGTTTTTTTCAAACGCCATTGTACCTGTATCAAACTCTAATTCTTTAGCTATAATTTTAAGTAGCGTAGATTTCCCTGCTCCATTTTTTCCAATAAGCCCTACTCTATTTCCAGCATCTAACTTAAAAGTTATTCCCGAAAACAAATCAGTTCCTCCAAATGAAATTGATACGTTATGTGCGTTTAGCATAATTTGTTACAATAATTAATTCAAAAAATTTAACTTTGCAAATCTATCATAATTTTAGCAAATTCTATGTTTAAAAAAGGAACGAAACTATATAGCATTTTATTTAATAAATGTCCAAAATGCCATGAAGGTGATTTTATGGTTGAAAAAAACATATTTAAACTTCACAAAGCATTTAAAATGCATAAAAATTGTTCAAAATGTAATTTTAAATATATGATTGAACCTTCTTTTTTTTATGGAGCTATGTACGTTAATTATGGTCTTACTGTTGGAATATCAATAGCAACATTTATTATTTCTACCCTTATATTTAATTTAAGTTTATTGGAGAGTTTTATCCCTATTGTTTTAGTTTTAATTTTAACAACTCCTTTTACAATTAGACTTTCAAGAATAATTTGGATTAATTTATTTGTTACTTATAAAGCGAATGATAACGATTAATAGAAACCTCTTCATCTATAGCTAATCCATTTTCAAGGTAATTATAGAGTGCTTTTGCCATAATAGGAGCAATCATTACACCTCTAGTTCCTAAACCGTTTAAAATAGCCAAATTTTCATGTTTAGGGTGTTTTCCTACAAGTGGTCTTCTATCTTTTACAGTAGGTCTAATTCCTGCAGAATGTTCAACAATTTTATATGGAACTGTTATAAAAGAAGCTAATTTATCAATCAATTCTTGCTTCCCTTCTATTGAAGGAGTTGTTGTTTTATCTTTCCAATTAAAAGTAGCTCCTACTTTATAATAATTATTTCCTAATGGAAGTACAAAAACCGCTGCTTTAATTAAAAAATCTACATTTAAATTTGGTGCATGTATTGTTATTAACTCACCTTTTGCTTCTTGCATAGGTAAATAATTAAAGAAAGAGTTTTTAACCATCCCAAATCCTTCACAAAAAACAATTTTTGATGCTTTTATAGTATTGTAATCAACATCATTTTTATTGATTAATAATTGCGAATAATTAAAACTTTCATTCTTAATTAAATTCTTATCATTTAAATAATTTCTATAATCATTAAGTAAGTTTTTAGTATCAATTCGTCCTGTATTAGTTAATTTTCCGAAACCAAAACTAGCTTTTACCCCATCAACCTTTTTATGAAGTATTTGGGATGTCATATAATTTACTAATAGCGGTTTATCACTTGCTATAAACCAATTATTTTGTTCTTCAACAGATTTAAATATTCGGTAAATATCAATTGGAAAATTGTATTTTTTATTGAATTTATTTTCCAATTCTTCATAAAATGGTAACGCTATTTTTAATTGCTCTACAGCGTTCCAAACAGGTGTAAAACGTTTTAAAATTACCGGATTATACATTCCACCTGCAACAATTGAAGAGTTTTGAGAATTATCTTCAAAAACAATAAATGATTTATTATTTTTTTCAAGTTCTTTTGTAAAAGCTAAACCCGCTAAACCTAAACCTACAATTATATAATCTACCTGCATACAACAAATTTACTTTATAAAACAAAAACTCCTGCAGTAGCAAGAGTTTTTGTTTTATATTTTTTCAGGAATTTAATAATTCCACATATCTAATTCTTTATTCCTAATTTCCTCTTTAATTTTTTCAGATTCTAAAACTTGAAATAATGCATTTCCTTTTACATATTGTGCAACATCTCTGTTTCCATAAATATTTTCTTCTCTATAAATTATTGAATTAAACCTTCTTGCGTTTAATATGTGGTCAAATGAAATTGGATATGCCGCATTTTTCTTATTGAAAACTTTCATGTTATGAAGCGTTTGCCTTGCATCTGGAAACCAAACCCAAAATAATGCCAACTGTTCAGAAATATCTATATCTTCTCTTCCCATTGTTTGTACATCTGGTGCAACTGGAGCTAATGCAAGTAAACGAAATTTTAATTCACCTTGTCTTTTATCAAAATACCAAAGCCCTTTAATTTTAAATCCTTCAATATCTTGAGATGTTAAATTAATTTTATCAATATACTCACTAATATCAACTGTTCCTGCATTTAATTCATCAATACCTGCTTCAATTGTATCAACTCTATAAAGTTTACTATTTATTTCAGCTTTAGTCATTTTAGCTGTAAAATATGAATCATCATAAACTTCAGTAATTATATTACTTTTAATACCTCTTAGTAAGGTGTCAAATAAAGACCTTCTATTTCCCGAAATACTAGTTGTATCAACAGGGTAATACATAGGTAAATTTATACGTTCATTTAAATCTATATATTCCCAAACCACTTTAGACCATAAAATATCTCTATCATCAATATAACCATATTCTAATGGTTTATCATTGTCAACAGCTAATTGTTCTTCAGTTTTTACACCAATATTAGAAGGTCTTTTTGCATTCAACAAATTTGACTGTGCATATATAGTTGTGTACAGCAAAAATGCTAAAATAAAAACCCCGATATTTTTCTTATTCATCATTTCTATTCTAATTTATTGTATTTCTATACTTACTGCTGAAGCTTCTTTTATTTTATAATTGGTATTACCAACTAACGCAGATTTTATAGCAAATATTGTTACTACATCACCTCTTTTAGCTTTTGCAATTGCTTTTTTGGCTTGAGCATTCATTTTACTTCCTCTAACCACCACTGCTCCTTGCCCAGGTACTTTAACTGTAAATCCTGAAGTTCTTAACTCTAAATCAAAATCAAAATCTGGTAATAAAGCTCCAACTGTTGAGTTTTCTAAACTTGTTTTAGGCATTTTTACATACCCTGTTTGTTTTCTTATGCTTCCACTTGGTGCTGGAATTCCCTTAATTCTAAAAACTTGAGAAGTACTAACTGTTTGACCGTTAGGTAATTTTCCTGATACACTTATTTTCACTTCTTTCCCTGCTCTAGGTGTCATAATATATTTTCCTGACCCTGCTGCTCTGTTAAGCCCATCTCCATTAGCTGTAACTAAATTATCTGATATTCCAGGTATTGAAATTGTCATAGGGTTTGGCACTCCTCTATATACTACATTCATTTTATCTGCTGAAATAACTGCGCTATTTGGTTTTGGAATTACTGCATAAGAACTATTAATTTCTATTTCAACAGGTTTACCATTTTCAATAAAAATAAATTTTCCTTTAATATCGCGATCTCCAACAGATCCTGCTGGAAAATCAAGAAGTACTTGACCAGTTTGAATATTATCCTTTTTTATATCATTCCCATTTACTGTTACACTTTCTGGTTTTAATGTAGGGTCTACCTTTCCTAAAACAATTTTTCCTTTAAAATTTTCACCTTGAAAAAAAGCTGTTTTTTCAGGAATTACAATTGCCTCATATTTAGTCATAGAAACATCACTCTCTAATTGCCCTCCTAATAAACTTCCGTAAATTTCAGATTGTGTGGTATTAATATCCATTTGCATAGAGGTTAAATTGGTAACTGTAGAAATTAAAGGAAAACCTTCATATCTGTTATTTAACCAAGGTTGCATAATTCCTCCTTCTTGAATCTGATCAGAAGTATCAAATCGCTTATTTATAATAGGAATTAATGGGCTTTTTTCTCCAATAAGCCCTATTACAGTTTCTCTATAGTCACTAATCTTCCCTAAAAATTCTTGACCAGCTTCAGTGAATTTGTCTCCTTTAAAAAAATGTTCATCAACAACACCTGATTGATCCATTGTTTCATAATCTTTTACATCTTCCCTCTCTTCAAGAAAAAAAGTTTTTTTACTGTCTAAATAACTGTTAAATTCTTTAGATAAGTCATCAATCTTTTTTGCTGTATCGTAGTGTGCTTTATATTTTTCTGGTTGTTCCTGAGCTTTCGTAGCTATATTAGCTAGGGTGCTGTTATTTTTTACAGTTGCAGAAACGTTATTATCTGTTAACTTTTCATTCATAAATCCAAAAGCTGAAAGAACTTCCTTAGACATGTTCATTGCTAACATAGCAATAAATACTAAGTACATTAAGTTTATCATTTTCTGCCTTGCTGATAATTTACCTGAAGCCATACTAATTAGTTTTTTTGGTTAATAATTTAGTCATCAATAATTAACTAATTAGTTTTTTGTAGACATTGCAGATAACATACCTCCATAAACACCATTTAAAGAAGAGAGATTCGTTGCTAACGACTCCATTTGCTCTTTTAGTTTCTGTGAATTAAGAACAACTTGTTCATTAATTTCTGCTTGCCTGCTAGAACTTTCTAATTGAACTTTGTACAAGCTATTTAATGATTCCATTTGAGCAGCAGCCATTGACATTTGCTCACTATATTTATTTGTTGCAGATATAGAATCTACTGCTGGTGCAATATTTTCTGCAGCTCCTTTAAAATTTTGGATGCTATCTCCCAAACTTTTCATTAAACCAGCATCTAATTTTGCTTCACTTAACATATTGTCTAACTTTTGTGAAAGTAAACTTTGTACTTCTCTTGCTTCTTCTCTATCTTTATCTCTATCCTGCCCTACAGCTAATTCAGGGTAAACTAATGACCAATCCAAATCATCATCAATAGGTTCAAATGCTGAGATTGCAAAAATTAAGGCTTCAGTTATTAAACCAATAGCTAACATTACATTTCCTGTTAAAACCCCTATGTGAAAATGTGTTAATTTAAAAAGTGCTCCAATAATAACTACAGATGCACCTAGGCCATAGGCCATATTAAATAATTTTTTTGTGTTTTTTGATGATTGTGCCATAATTTAATTTTTTAAGTTTGGTTTAAAAATAAAGTTAATTTCCCTCAATATTAGTTCCTAAATAATCTTGTACTGTTCTAAAACCGATGTAACTTCTTGAAGAATCTGCATATTCATAATCGCGAGTACTTACTTGTAAAAAATATGCTACATCTTTCCAAGAACCTCCTCTTATAATTTTCCTATGGTTTTTAGTGTCTTCAACATTAGGGTTCATTGTAGAACCAATATAATAGGATGCTTCGTTATAAGCTGTATTTGTCCATTCAGAAACATTTCCTGCCATATTGTACAATCCATAATCATTAGTATTATATGATTTTGCTTCCATTGTATATAATGCTCCGTCAACTGCATAATCACCTCTGCTAGGTTTAAAATTTGCTAAAAAGCACCCCCTATCATTAGTTGTGTATGGACCACCCCAAGGGTAGGTTGAATAATTTAAACCTCCACGTGCTGCATACTCCCACTCTGCTTCTGTTGCTAATCTAAAGTATGGTACTGAACTTGCATTTTTTTTGGATTTTAAAAAATCGTTTTTCTTTTTTGTTCTCCAACTACAAAATGCTTTTGCTTGACTCCAATCAACTCCAACAACAGGGTATTCTTCATAAGCCTGGTGATAAAAATAATCTTGATGCATTGGATCGTTATATGAGTAATTAAAATCTTTTACCCATACTGTTGTGTCAGGATATACCTCAACTATTTCATTTTTTATAAAATCTTTTCTATCGCCTTTTGCTTTTGCAGCAGACCCTCTATCTAACCAAGAGTACCTGTATTTTAACTTTTTTGTATCTAAAATTCTTTTACCATCAAAACTACTTTCAATTGGTACGTACATTGTATCCATTACTTCAGAATAATATTCGTCAGGAAATTCACTAGTTTCCCAAATTAAATCTTCGTCCCAATTTAATCTTCGTCCTTGTAATGGCGAATTTACATCTCCTAAACTTCCATAATTATCCATCATGTATTTTTCATAAGGAGTCATATCTGCAGTATCAATGTTTTTAAATTGATACTCTTCTAAAATTATGTTTGTTTCATCAGACATTAATTCAGATAACATTGCTAATTGACTTCTAACTATTGAATCTCTTACCCAAAAAACAAATGCTTTATACTCAGCGTTTGTAATTTCAGTTTCATCCATATAGTAGGGTCTAACAGTTACAGTTCTTGTAGGTGTAGTAAGTGATCCTGAAACATCTTCATCACTTTTCCCCATTGTAAAGGATCCTCCAGGGATTAAAACCATTCCTAATGGTTTTTTTGAGTGCCATTTACTTTGTGATCTTACTCCAACTAATTCTCCTTGATCACTAGAACCACAACTATAAACTAAAAAAGCTAATAATATATACAATGATATTCTCTTCATAATTATTTTCTTCATCTATTAAGGCAAACCTATTACTATTTATTTTAAAAAACAATATTTACTTTAATCTGTTTAAAACAAAAAAAAACATATTTTATTATATATGAATGTGTAAATTTTTAAACTAATTTTTTCAATGTTTTCAACCATCTATCAGGGATTTCCTGATTAGTGGCACTTATATAATCTTGATATGCACATGGTATTAACGCATGTCGCTTAAATTTATTATTATCATTTAATTTAATTTCCATCCACCAACGCCCACTTTTATTACTTTTATGAAAATTTAATACTTGATCTTCAATAGGCACTATATATTTTTGATAATTATCTTTTAAACCAAAAGGGTAATCTTTAGCTCTATAATTAACTCCTTCTATAAAATACCATATCATTTGTGAAATTAGTTGTGCTGTTTGGTTTTTAATATCAAATTTGGGGTTATATTCATAAATACCAAATGATGTTACTTTATCACTTATACCTGCGTAACGTGATATCGCACAAATTTCAGCACCTGTAAATCCGTTAGGAGTTGCATTATTATTTGCAGGAGCATCTGCATTTTTAATTGAAGATAAATCTAAACTTACAATATCAGCATCACGCATTAAAGGTTCTACAACCTGAATTGAGTTTGAAACTTCCCCTAACCTATAAGTATCAAAAAACAAACCATCTAATAAATCTATCTCATCTTGAGAATTAAAATAGGTTTGGTAACCAATATTGCTATAATTAAATAAATTGTTTGGTTGGTTCATAACAATTTTACTTAAATAAGATTGTGAAGTTAAATCATCTTCTATGGAGCCTAAATCAAATTTATTATCTACTGCAACAATATTTACTGTTTGTTCAAGCTTATCGTATGCTCTGTAATTAGCATAGGTTAAATCTTGACCTCCACCTATAATAATAGGAATAACTTCATTTTTGATTAAATATGATAATAAATTACTTAAAGCAAAATAAGTATCTTCAACGGTATTTCCTTGTTGAATATTACCTAGATCAGCAACCTTAGTAGGCCAATTTCCTGAGTAAAGTTTATAAAGTTCTTTCCTTATTTCATCTAAATTAGCACCTGCACCATCGTTCCCTATCGAAGCTCTTCCTTCTTCTACACCTACTATTGCTATCTTTTTATTACTTAATTCTGGGAAACCATTTTGCGTAGTATAAATTTCAATACACTGACCAAAAGTTTTATTGGGTTGCATTTTTGCATACACCAATAACACTTCATCAACAGGATTAAGATATTCGAAATTCATTATTTAGGGGCTATTCTCTTTTTCTAACTTGAGGGCAAGTTAATAAAAAAAATTATTTTTTGGCTGTTTTACGCTTTGTTGTTTTCTTAGCAGCTTTCTTTTTAGGTGATTTTTTTTCAATTATATCTTTAACTTCTTCAAGCGTAAGTTTAGTTGCATCAACAGTTTTTGGTAATTCAATTTTTAATTTTCCTTTTAAAATATTTGACCTTCCCCAACGTGCTTTTTCAACTCTAATTCCTTCTTCTTCCCAGTTATGAAGTACTTTTTCAATGTCTTTACGCTTTTTATCTTCAATTAATTCAACAATATTTTCTTTTGTTAAATTATCAAAATCGTATTTTTTATTAACATTAATATAGATTCCATTCCACTTTAAAAACGGGCCAAAGCGTCCAACCCCTTTTTGAACTGGTAAATTATCATGTTCCCCTATTGGAGCATCGGCTTTTTGTTTCTCTTGAATTAATTCAATCGCTCTATTTATATCTACAGACATTGGATTTTCATCCTTTGGGATTGAAACAAACATTGTATCATATTTAATATAGGGGCCAAAACGACCATTTGACACAATAACTTCAACATCTTTATAACCACCAATAGTTTTAGGTAATTTAAATAAATCCATTGCTTCTTCATAAGTAACTGATGAAAGTGTTTGACCAACTTGCAAGCTTGCAAACCTAGGTTTTTCTTCATCGCTCACCTCTCCTATTTGAATCATTGCTCCAAATCTTCCTAAACGTGCATATACGTTTTTTCCACTATCTGGATCAACGCCTAATAAACGTTCTCCTTTTGCTCGTTCAGCATTTGCTGCAACATCTTCAACAATTGGGTGAAAATCATTATAAAACTCTTTAATTCTGGCAATCCAATCTGCTTTTCCTTCAGCAATATCATCAAATTCAGATTCAACTCTTGCAGTAAAACCAAAGTCTAAAATATTTGAGAAGTTTTCAACTAAAAAATCATTTACAATATTTCCAATATCCGTTGGAATCAACTTCCCTTTATCTGAACCTACTTTTTCAGTTAAACTTTTTGAAGTAACCTTTTGGCTTTCTAATTTTAATTGAGTGTAACTTCTATCTAAACCTTCAACGGCACCTTTTTCAACATATTCTCTACGTTGAATTGTTGAAATTGTTGGTGCATATGTAGATGGTCTACCAATACCTAATTCTTCTAATCTTTTTACTAAAGAAGCCTCTGTAAAACGGTAAGGTGCTTTCGTGTAACGCTCAGTTGCAGTAATATAATCGTTAATTAAAACTTCATCAGTCTTCATTTTAGGCAACATTCCTTCTTGTTCTTCATCTTCATTATCAGTACCTTCTAAATATACTTTTAGAAAACCGTCAAATTTAATCATCTCACCATTTGCAGTAAAAATTCTAGCATTATTAGTGTTTGAAATTTTAACATTTGTACGTTCTAATTGAGCATCGCTCATTTGCGAAGCAATTGTTCTTTTCCAAATTAAACTATACAACCTATCTTGATCAAAATCAATTGAAACCGACTGTGTACCCATATTAGTAGGTCTAATAGCTTCGTGAGCTTCTTGAGCACCTTTAGATTTATTACTAAAATTTCTTGGTTTGCTATATGCTTCACCAAATGATGCAATTATTTCTTCTTGTGCATTTGTTTTAGCATCATCAGATAGGTTTACACTATCCGTTCTCATATAAGTTATTAAACCTGCTTCATACAAACGTTGCGCAATCATCATAGTTTTTGCTACTGGAAAGTATAGTTTTCTAGAAGCTTCTTGCTGTAATGTTGATGTTGTAAAAGGTGCTGCGGGTGATTTTTTCGCTGGTTTTTTCTGAAGATCCTTTACCTTAAAATCCGCAGCTATACAAGAGTTTAAAAATGATTCAGCATCCTCTTTAGTTTCGAAATTTTTTGGCAAGGAAGCTTTAAACTTCTTTCCTTCTTTTGTTAAAAATTCTGCAACTACTTTATAAGATGCTTTTGGCTTAAAACTAGTTATTTCTCTTTCTCTTTCAACTATTAAACGAACTGCTACAGATTGAACTCTACCTGCAGATAAACCTCCTTTAATTTTACGCCAAAGTACTGGAGATAACTCATATCCTACTAATCTATCTAAAACTCTACGCGCTTGTTGTGCATTTACTAAGTTATAATCTATACTTCTTGGGTTTTCTACAGCTTTAAGTATCGCTTTTTTTGTAATTTCGTGAAAAACAATACGTTTTGTATTAGCTTCTTTCAGTTTTAATTGCTCATATAAATGCCAAGCAATGGCTTCTCCTTCACGATCCTCATCCGATGCTAGCCAAACTGTGTCGGCTTTTTTAGCTAAATCTTTTAATTTTTTAACAATTGCTTTTTTATCAGTTGCAACTACATATTTTGGCATAAAATCACCTTCAACATCAATTCCAATTTCTTTAGATGGTAAATCTGCAATATGCCCAAAACTAGACTCTACTTGAAAATCTTTTCCTAAAAAATTTTCTATTGTTTTTGCTTTTGCAGGTGACTCAACTATTACTAAATTTTTAGCCATATTTCTTATTAATTATTATTTTTCATTCCCCAATAAATTCATTTTCTTCTTCAAAATTATTTTGATTCTTATTGAGATTTTTGATTGCAAAAGTATGTAGATTTTTTTAAATTCAAATTTTTATCTTTCAAAGCCCTTCATTTTAACAAATATTTTACCTGTTAAATTTCTGCCAATCTGTCATATTTTTAAAAAATTGGTTATATCTTTGCAATCGAATAAAAGATATATGGGTAGCGAAAAAGTAATAGAAGAAAAAAACCAAGGGCAAGCCTTGTTAACAGAACAAAAAGAAGATAATAGCAAAAAACTATACATTGAAAGTTATGGTTGTGCTATGAATTTAAATGATAGTGAAATTGTAGCCTCAATACTTTCTGAACAAGGATATAATACAACACATTTAATTGAAGAAGCAGATTTGGTATTGGTAAATACGTGTTCAATTAGAGAAAAAGCAGAGCAAACCGTTCGTAAGCGTTTAGAAAAATACAATGCAATTAAAAAAATAAACCCAACTATGAAAGTTGGTGTTTTAGGTTGTATGGCAGAACGTTTAAAAGCTAAATTTTTAGAAGAAGAAAAAATAGTTGATTTAGTTGTTGGCCCTGATGCTTATCGAGATTTACCAAATTTATTGGAAGAAGTGGATGCTGGACGCGACGCTATAAATGTTATTTTATCTAAAGAAGAAACCTACGGCGATGTTTCACCAGTTCGTCTAAACAGTAACGGAGTTTCAGCATTTGTATCAATTACAAGAGGTTGTGACAATATGTGTACTTTTTGTGTTGTTCCGTTTACACGCGGAAGAGAACGAAGCCGAGAACCTAAAAGTATTTTAGAAGAAGTTAAACAACTTAGCGATAAAAACTATAAAGAAATTACACTTTTAGGACAAAATGTAGATAGTTACCTTTGGTATGGTGGCGGATTAAAAAAAGACTTTAAAAATGCTTCTGAAATTGCCCAAACAACTGCTGTAGATTTTGCACAGCTTTTAAATATGGTTGCCATTGCGTTTCCAAAAATAAGAATTCGATTTTC
>Ga0209121_10005301_pt1 | contig 11716 bp, 12 predicted proteins | sample Cruoilmetagenom3_FD_187292 | JGI IMG/M metagenome (GOLD analysis project Ga0209121, IMG submission 187292) | Oil polluted marine microbial communities from Coal Oil Point, Santa Barbara, California, USA - Sample 3 (SPAdes) (version 2) | ecosystem: Environmental > Aquatic > Marine > Oil seeps ...
GATGCCGCCAACGTGACGGATCTTCGGATCGGCATCCCAGCCCAGGACGAAGTCGGGGCCGGCCAGCTCGAAGAAGTGCATTCCATGCGACTGGATGACTTGTCCCATGTGCATCAACTCGCGCAGCTTGTTGGCTGTCGGGGTTGGTGTGGTGCCGGCGAGCACGTCGACGGCTTTGGCGGACGCCAAGTGGTGGCTGACGGGACAGATACCACAGATGCGCGGTGTGATCTGGGGCATCTCATAGAACATCCGCCCCTCGCAGAACTTCTCAAAACCACGGAACTGCTCAACGTGGAAGAAGGAGTTGGCGACCTTGCCGTCGTCGTCCAGGTGAATCGTGATCTTTGCGTGACCCTCGATACGGGTCACGGGTGATATCGTAATTTTCCGTGTATTTGCTGCCATTGCTATTATCCCCCATCCATCCCATATTTCAGCACTTTGCCCTCAAGCTTCGGCATCCGGCCTTCCAACAACTCAGATAGTACGAACCAGATTGCCTCCGCCGAGGGGGGACAGCCAGGCAGGTAGATGTCGACAGGGACAACGTCCCCAACGCCTGTGACCATATCGGTGAGTGGCGTCAGATCCTCATGCACGGGGATTTCGCCATCTACTGTGCTCTCGCTCTCGATGTAAGCACGGCGCAGCACCTCTTCTTTTGTGAAGAAGTTACGCATCGTGCAGACACCACCGGTCACCGCGCAGTCGCCCATTGCAATCAGGATCTTGCAGCGCTCGCGCATGAGCTTGGCTTCTTCGAGTTCATCTTCGTTGCCAATGCCACCGGACAGGATACCCACATCTACGCCCTCTTTGGGAGGATGCTTGAGGTCCGTGATCGGGGTCGAGCTCAGCTCGACATACTTGAGCAACTCTACGATCTTCGCATCAATGTCCAGTAAGGACATATGGCAGCCCGCGCAGGACTCAAGCCACTGTGAAGCTAGCGTGATTTTCTCTCCCATGTAGATACTCCCCCCGTTATTGTAGCAGATCGATCAGAGCTGCGAGCACAACTGCATCATCACGCACACCCTCGGGCATAGGTAGGACCTGGTTAACGGCCTTAACGTCGCCCTCGATATTGGTCACGTGGCCGGCCCGCTCGTACCAGACGGGTGCGGGCAACACAACATCGGCGCGTTCAACCAGCGGTGATATGTAGCTGGCCTGGACAACCGTGAACGCTCCATTCAACTTCTCCAGCAGCGCCGGATCCTCGGCCTGCTCGCCCATCAGGAAGTACTGAGTTGCAGCACCGTTGGGTTCTGCCGGTTTCAGCCCCTCCGCGGTCGCGCCCTTCTGGTTGCGCCCCGGGCTCAGTGCTAGGTAGGATAGATTGTCACCCAGCTCGCGGAAAGCCGCCTCGATCTTGCCCTTGGCGCCCACACTGTAGACCAAGACAACCTTTTCGGCATCCGCAGCGGCCTTGACGACTTTGTCGGTATCCGCATAGGAGACCGTCATGTCGGCGCGCTCACTCAGCTTGTTCTGGGAATCCGTGATCACTGCGATCTGAGCTCCATTGTCCCCGGCTCGGTGGATGAAATATCCGACCACGCGCTGATAGTCCAGTGGTTGGGCCCCGGCCACAACGACGAAGTCCGCCTCCAGTATGTCCGAGAGCTTGGCCGCAGTGCCGTACCCGAGTGCTGGTGCCACCGGCTCCAGGAGTCCGGCCTCGCCGTTGACCTTGCTGAAGAGCTTGGTGAAGGCGTCCAGCGTCTCATTTGTGGTCGCGCAAGCTGCCAGACCCTGTGACGTGCCACTCTTGAGTTGCTCAGCTACCGCGCCCAGTGCCTCGTCCCAGCCTGACTCAACCAGCTTGCCGTCGCGGCGCACCATCGGTGCGGTCACGCGCTTGCGATTGTCGTACAATGGCTTGAAGCGGCCATCAACGCAGAGCAAGCCGCCACTGGGCTCTGAGTCCCAGACACCGTCGACGCGGAGCAATCGGTTGTACCGCGTGACGACGTCGAGTGCACAGCCGATGCTGCACTGCATACAGGTGGTCTCGGTGTGGGTGACATCCTTCTCGCGGCCACCGTAGGCACTCCGCGCATCGATCAGGGCGCCCGTGGGGCAGACCTGGAGACACGTACCACACTCAGTGCACGTGGAGTCACCGAACGGCACGTTGAGGTCGGCCATAATCATGGACTTAGACCCACGCTCGCGGACGTTGAGCGTGTGATTGGCTGCGATCTCTGAGCAGGCGCGAACACAGCGCATGCACAGGATACAGCGGTTCTGGTCCATAATGAAGTATTTGCGGGACGCATCTATGGGCAGCTTGTCGTAGGGCCGGGGATAGGTGAAGTGATCCAGCCCATACCGGTAAGCCATATCCTGCAGTTCGCAGTCCCCACTCATCTGGCAGAACATGCAGTAGTGGTTCCGCTCGGCGAAGAGCAGTTCCAGGACGAACTTGCGTACTTCTACAGCGGCATCCGACTCAGTCTGCACGTCCATGCCGTCGGCTACCGGGCACGTGCAGGACGTTTGGAGCCCGCGCATACCTTTCACCTCTACCAAACACATGCGGCAGGCGCCCCAAGCCGTCAATGCCGGATGGTAGCATAGTGTCGGAATATCGATGTCAGCAGCCTGAGCAGCTTCAAGAATGGTCTGACCACTCTGAGCCACCACCTTCTGTCCATTAATCGTGAGTTGCACCTCGCTCATAAGTGTCTTGCCTCCTTAGCAGATTCTCCAGCTCGGAGCCCGAGTGTACGGGCTGAGACCGGCAGGATTCTATCCGATTAGCTCTAGGCCTGCAAACCCTCTCGTTTGCAGGCGGACTCGCAGACCTGAGGGTCTGCAGACGGGTTAGTCCCGCAATCGGGACTCAAATTCTTCGCGGAAGTACCGCAATCCGGTCAGTATGGGTACCGGTGCAGCCTGTCCCAAGCCACAGAAGGAAGAGACCTCAACGTACGCCGCGATCTCCTCAAGCCGTTCCAGGTCGGCGCGGCGCGCCATTCCCCGGCGCAAGCGGTCGAGTGCTTCCAGCATCTGGGCGGTACCCACACGGCAGGGTGTGCACTTGCCACACGATTCGTTCTCGAAGAAGCGCATCAGGACGTAGGCGAGGTCGACAATGTCGGTATCCTCGTCACAGATGAGCAGTGCACCGCTGCCGAGTCCCACCCCATTTTCGCGCATCGATGTGAAATCCATTGGGACGTCGAGCAGTTCGGACGGGATGATGGTGCCCGATGCCCCACCCGTCTGTGCTGCTTTGAACGCCTTGCCACCTTTCATGCCGCCACCGTAGATATCAATGATCTCGCGGAGCGTTGTGCCCATCGGTGCTTCGATGAGCCCGGCGGCGTTCACATCACCCAGCATACTGTAGACTTTGGTCCCCGGGCTGCGTCCCGTGCCGATAGCGCGGAACCATTCCGGCCCGTTCAGGATGATCGGTGCCACATTGGCCAGGGTCTCAACGTTGTTCACGACTGTCGGCTGGCCGCGGAAACCGCGAACGGTTGGATAGGGTGGGCGAATGCGTGGAACGCCGCGCTTTCCCTCCAGGCTCTCCAAAAGCGCAGTCTCCTCGCCGCAGATATAAGCGCCTGCACCGGCGTGGACGTGGATATGGAATGAGAAACCGCTGCCGAAGATGTCGTCCCCGAGCAGGTTCAGCTCCTCGGCTTGGCTAATGGCCCGTTCAAGAATGTCTCGAGCCATCGCATACTCACCACGGATGTAGATCCAGCCCTCGTCGGCCCCTACCGCGTAACCGGCCAGCGTCATCCCCTCGAGTACTGCGTGGGGATCACCCTCGACGATCAATCGATCCTTGAAGGTGCCAGGCTCCGACTCGTCGGCGTTACAGATGATGTAGCGGGTCTTCTCTGCGGACTGTTGTGCCACAAACGACCACTTGAGCCCCGTCGGGAAGCCGGCGCCACCCCGGCCCTGCAGGCCGGAGTCCCTGATTGTTTCCAGTACGCCTTCAGGTGTCATCTCGCCGAGAGCTTGTCCCAGCGCGAAGTAGCCATCCTCTGCGATGTAGTCCTCGATGCTGTATGGATCGATGCTGCCGGCTCGGCGAAGCACGACACGCTTCTGACCAGTGAGTGCGCTGCCCTCCGGCCCCAGTGCCTCGATGCCGGCGGTCGCAACCTCGCCAGGGGCCTGCAGGTGCTCGACGGGCCGCCCTTTGTAGAGGTGCTCCCCCACGATCTCCGCCCCGGCCTCCGGAGAGACGGGACCGTACACAGTTCCTTCCGGATAGACGACGACCAATGGCAGCATGTCGGTGCGGCTAGCCCGTCCTGTGTACCCAACCTGCACTTCGTCTTCGAGCCCGTAGAACGATAGCTCGGCCTCGATGGCAAGTTTTGTTGCTTCTGCGCCTCTTGATAGGCTGAGTGGGTCACCGGAAACCAGTACGCTTGATCGAATCATGCTTAGCCTCCTTGCGGTGCGGGTGTCACATCCTGAGCGTCAGCCTCACGATAGCGCGTGATAATCTCACGCACTTTCTCAGGCGTCAAGTTGCCGTAGATGTCGCCATCGACCATCATCACTGGCCCAACCGCACAAGCACCGATACAGCTTGTTGTCAGCAATGACCACTGTTCATCAAACGTTGTCTCCCCGAAGGGGATGCCGAGTTCCTGCTCAAGTGCTTCCCAGACCTCGCGCCCGCCGGCTATATGGCAGGGCGCATCTTGGCAGAAGCGGATCACGTGTCGGCCCAGCGGTTCGAGGCTAATCAAGCTGTAGAAGCTCGCAACGCTGTAGATCTCGCTGAGCGGCAGGTTAGTGTGCTCGGCAATCCGCCGCAGGTGTTCGCGGGTTAGGTGTCCGCTTTCATCGTTGACTTCACGCAGAATCTCGACCAAGGCTTCTCGGTCGGCCTTATGCGCATCAACAACTCTGTCTGTTACGGCCAAGACCTCTTCCATACGTACCCCTTTCGATAAGCGAGAAAGCGAAAAAGCGATAAAGCGGAAAATCGACGGATCAATGCCAGGGTCCGGCGCTGCGGTTTCCAAGTCACCTTCGTACTGCATAACCGGGTTACATGTTAGGTTAGAACGTAGTGCTCGGGCCTCCTACTCGTGACTGATTGCGTTCACGGGGCAGACTTGCTCACAGATACCACAGCGGATGCAGATCTCAGGATCGATGATGTGCGCCTCCCGCGGCGTGCCGGAAATGGCGTCGACCGGACAGTTGCGTGCACAGCGCGTGCAGCCAATGCAGGTTTCGGGGTCGACCTTGTACTCGATCAAGGCTCGGCAGACCTGTGCCGGGCACTTCTTGTCGTAGATGTGCGCCTCGTACTCGTCGCGGAAGTGCTCGATGGTGCTCAGTACGGGGTTCGGGGCCCCCTGTCCAAGGCCGCACAGCGAACCGGACTTGATGTACTTGCCCAGAACTTCCAGCGACTCAATGTCACCGGGCCGTCCCTCGCCGCCACAGATGCGGTTCAGGATATCCAGCATCTTGCGGGTCCCTACACGGCAGGGCACACACTTGCCACAGGACTCTTCCTGGACGAATTCCATGAAGAATCGGGCGATGTCCACCATACAGGTATCCTCGTCCATCACGACGAAGCCACCTGAACCCATAATTGAGCCTACGGAGGCCAGGGATTCATAGTCCACAGGCATATCCAGGTATTTCTCCGGGATACAGCCACCCATCGGCCCCCCGGTCTGAACCGCCTTGTAGGCTTTGTCATCCAGAATGCCACCACCTACGTCGTAGATGATCTCGCGAACGGTGATTCCCAGCGGTACCTCAATCAAGCCGGTGCGCTTGACCTTGCCGGCGATGGCGAAGGTCTTCGTGCCCTTGGATCTCTCGGTTCCCATCGAGGCAAACCACTCGCCGCCCTTCAGCAGGATCTGCGGGACGTTGGCGTAGGTCTCAACGTTATTGATGTTGGTTGGTTTTCCCCACAGACCGGAGACAGCCGGGAAGGGAGGTCGCGTGCGGGGTTGTCCTCGCTTGCCCTCGATTGACTGCATCAACGCAGTTTCCTCGCCGCAGACGAAAGCACCGGCGCCCATCCGGACCTCAAGATCGAAGCTGAAGCCGGTGTCAAAGATGTTCTCTCCCAGAAGGCCGTAGGTACGGGCCTGTTCGATAGCGACGCGCAGGGTCTCGATCGCGATGGGATACTCGGCGCGAACGTAGAAATAGCCCTGGCTGGCGCCAATGGCATAGGCAGCAATGGCCATGCCCTCGATAACGCTGTGCGGGTCACCTTCCAGGACGCGGCGGTTCATGAATGCGCCGGGGTCGCCCTCGTCACCGTTGCAGACGAGATACTTGGGGGAACCGGTTGCCTGGCGGGCGAAGGTCCACTTGAGCCACGTGGGGAAGCCGGCACCACCGCGACCGCGCAGACCCGACGCCTTCAGCTCAGCAATCACGTCGTCGGGTGTCATCTCGGTCAGGGCTTTGCCCAGTGCGGCATAGCCGTCCTCGGCAATATAGTCGTCGATATCCTCGGGATTGATCTTGCCGACGTTCTTCAGAACAACCCGGACCTCTTTGATGGAGGGCTCGGGAAGTGGTTCAACGCCCGGTTCTTCATAGACCAATCTCTCAACCGGACGTCCTTTGTAGAGATGTTCCTCAGCAATCAGAGCGGCATCTTCAGGTGTCAGATCGATGTAGTGCGTGGCGTCCGGATAGACGATGGCCTCTACGCCCTGTGATGCGATAGTCAGATCAGTCGCTTCGCGGATCTCGACTTCTTCGTTCAGACCCAGAGTGTCGATCTGCTCGAGTAGGGCTGTCTTGACCCCCTGTGCTTGCTCTGGAGCACCACTAATAATCACATGTGCACGAAAAGCCATCGTACCTCCTAAGGATTTACAGCGTACAACGCTATGGCTGGGTTCAACTACCCTTTTAGTTGCCACTTCTCGACGGGTGCGCCGCCGACGACATGCTCTTCGATCAGCGTCGCGACCCGATCAGGGCCGATATTGCCGTAGGTGACCATATCCTGCTCACCTACCTGCACCTGGACGATGGGTTCGTATTCGCACAGACCTAGACAGCCTGTCTGCGTCACGACCACATCAGCAATGTCGCGCTGTTCCAATTCCTTCAGAATCGCCGACATTGTGTCACGAGCACCAGCAGCAATGCCACAGGTTCCCATAGCCACAACCACGCGAGCGCGGGAGCCCTCGCCTGATAATTTCCGTCGCTGCAAAGCACGCTCTTTGATCTGTCGCAGTTCTTCCAGGCTCTTCATCTTGAATCTCCTCCTGCCTAAGAATGAGTAAGTAACATCAGACTATCCGCCAAGGGTTGCCTCACCGTCAATGGCTGCAAGCCCTTCAGTGAGCTCCCCACGGACAAAAGCCAAAACCCCGGGGTCCGATAGGGGGACTTCATCCCCCAGAACCTCGCGGATCTCGCGTGTGTCGAAAAAGAACATTTCGGCTCCGACTTGATGTTGGTACACCACGTCAAGCTGTGGGTTCCCGACCACAATGCATAGTAATGTACTGACCATGTCTCCCAGGGGAGGACGGTCAATGTGGCTGCGTTGAAACGTCGCGCGGGTGGTAGTGCCTTGCCCCACGATGGAAGCAATCTCGAACTCTCCTCCGCACATCTCAGCCGTTTGTCTCAGGAAAGGAATTCCTAGACCGACGCTGCGCGTCGTTCGAGTGGTGACCCATGGATCTGTGACCTGGCGAACCATGTCGGCGTCCATGCCGTGTCCGTTATCTCGAATGACGATCGACAGAGCGTCGGCGTCTGTATCTTCGTCGATGTCAATGTACAACAGCGCTGCACCAGCTGTGATGCTGTTCTCAGTGATATCCAGGATATGCTGAGAGAGATCACGGAAAACGGTCATTCGTAATCGCGCAGAATCTTCGCGACGTCTTGCGGCTGAACTCGGCCGACAACATCATCGTCGATCATCACGACCGGGGCCTGAGAGCACGCGCCAACGCAGCGGCAGATCTCCAGCGTGAAGCGATTGTCTTCGGTGGTCTTGCCGACCTTGATGTCCAGGACCTGTTGGAATTTCTCGATCAGGGTAGGGCCGCCACGAACGTAGCAAGCTGTACCCATGCAGATGCTGACCTTGTGGCGCCCAATCGGACTCATACGGAAGAAAGAGTAGAATGTGAGGACGCCATAGATGTGGCTCAGAGGAACACCCAACGCTTTGGCAAGGTACTGCTGCGTTGCCGGAGACACGTACCCGAGTTGCTCCTGGGTAAGGGTCAGGACGACCATCGTTGCCCCGGGCTTGTCCCGATTCTCGGTCACGATTTTGTCCAAGACAGCCTTCTGTTCCTCGGGTAGGTCCATGACGGCTGGAGTAACTGTCTCTGTCGCTAAACTCATACAGTTCACCTCGATATATGGGATTATGGTTCTGTGAAGCTGCCTACCTCGTACGGTAGACCGATTCGATTAGCCTGTCGTTCTTCCGGGCCAGTAGTGTCCGTATGCGCCCAAAGGCTCGCTGAACTCTTTCTCGGAACCGGCCTCGGGGCTGATTCCCTACTTTAATATGCAGGTTCCTCTATGTCAATACGGGTTGTCTCCGTGAAGCCTCCTAAGCATCAGGGAACGTAGACTCGCCGGCCGTTCCGGCTCAGCAATGCCTGCCGTAGTTCATCGATCGTAGGATCTAGGCTCAATTCAAAGATCGTGATGACCTTGCCCATCCAATCCAGCCAATGGGCATCCGAGAAGCTGACGAGTGGTAGATCTTCCGGCAGCGAGTGAAACCGCCGCCTCGCCTCGCTGGGACGCATATTCGGAGAAACCTCCGCTGCGTCTGCTTCCAAGTCCGCGGGCCATAGCCCCAGCATTGACATCAGTCCTTGGCTCTGACGATCGATATGTGCCGGAATGGCTAAACCGCCTATGTCACGAACATGGCGCGCCGCCTCTTCCAAGCCCACAGTCGCCGGAGCCTGCAGCATCCGGGGATCTTCAGCGATGAAGTCACCCTCCAGATCCACTATGAACTGCGGCCCAAAGCGCTCTGCGTCGTTTTCCAGAGGCAGAAGCCATCCATCCACCAGTTCCTGCCAGGCCTCAGCCACTCCCAGCGTATCGAAGATACAGAGAAGATCGACCTCCTCCCGGGTCTGCAGTTCCATGCCCGGCAAGACGGTCAGGTGGGTTCCTTTGGCGGCTTCGATAACGGCGATCGCGTTACCGATTGTGTTGTGATCGGTGATCGCGATGACATCCAAACCTTTGTAAAGCGCTTCCGCCACGATAAGTGGCGGGGTCATCTCAACTTCGGCACACGCCGACAGCAGCGTGTGTATGTGCAGATCAGCTCGGACCTCGTGCATGCTGCACTCCTCGGAGGGCGACAATACCTTGCCCCGAAGGTTCCCTATATCAGATGCCGAGCGCCACCAGACCGGCGACGGTTTCATAGACCGGCGCCCCACTTGAGAGAATCGCGACTTCCTGCTGCTCAGCTTTTCCCAGCGTAGCCTCGGGCACGTTGGCCCCTTCGGCGATCACAATCGCTGCGATCCCAAGCAGCGATGCTACCGCAACGATGTTCGAGTGCGTCTGCAACGTGATCCACAGGTCTCCGGTTTCCGCGCCTGCCATTACACAGCTTAGGAGGTCGGCTGCGTACCCGCCATTGACCTGCGTCTCCATATAGCTTTCGCCGGCAAGAACCTTCCAGCCAAGTTGCTCCACGACTTCGCTTACCTTCATTCGCGTGCTCCTCGTAGCGCTGCTCATATCAGGCGACAATCAGTCGTCGCCTACCTCTCTAGGGGAGACGTCAAACATCATCTGCAATCGCGCACCGACCCCTATCGCAGACCATAAGTTGATCCTGTCTGCACATCGTTCAATGTTGGTGAGTCCCATACCTGCGCCGAAGCCCATTTCCCGAATCTCAGCGGTGGCTGTGGAGTAACCGGGTTGGCGGGCAAGATCAACGTCGGCGATGCCCGGGCCGGAGTCCTGAGCCACGATGATGATTTCATCCGGCTGGATGTCCGCTAGTATCAGGCCCCCTTCGTCGGTATGAATGATCAGGTTGATCTCGGCCTCATAGGCCGCGATGGAGACGCGCCGTGCTAGCTGGGGCGATGCACCGATTCTCAGTAGCGCCCGTTTGATCTTGGCCGAGGCGTCACCCCCGTGAGCGAAATCGTCCTTCGCCACGTGATACCGTAGCTGGAGACTCGTGTTTTCTGATTCCAGAGCTCCAAAGAAGTGCTGCGGGCGATCGGCCATCGCTTCGGCCTCGTTGTAAAGGTCCTGCAGTGCGCGTAACAAAGCTATGGTGATATCGCCACGTGTCACGATGCCGACAAGCTTATTCCTGGCATCCAACACCGGCATACGGCCAATGCCGGTGTTCTCGAATCGCCGCAGGGCTTCCATAACCGGCTCTCGCACGTGGGCGGTGATCAGCCCCTCGCTGGTCATAAATTCCCTCACCGGCGCATCCAGCCTTCGATTCTCCAGCGCGTGAATCAGATCTTCCAGGCTGACCACGCCCGATAGTTCGTTGTCCTCTACGACAGGGACCCCGGAGATGCGGTGTTTCTGCAGAAGGTCCTTGAGTTGTTTCATCGTTGCTTCTGGGGGCAGGGTAAAGGGGGAGACCGTCATGACCCGCGAAACGGGCGTCTCGCGGACCAACTCGTGGACCTTGGAGAGCGCGCCGCCCCGTCCCATAAACCCCAGAAGTGCAAGCTGTCGCTTCATTGCGTTTTGTTGTTGTTATCGTCGTTTTTGGGTGGATTCGTGCCCCTGCCGGAGGATGGGTAGTTTGCCGAGCCCTTTGAGCCCGGCATTGTAGAGGAGACCGGCAGTCTCAAACATCGTATATGCAGACAGCAGAACGGCGATCCCCAGATCTTCTGCAAGCTTAAGTGTTTCCGCAGGCGGGTACTTGCCGCGCACAAAGAGAACTGCTGGTGCTTCCGCCATATCGGCAGTTCGGATGGCCTGCGGGTTTGTGAGCCCTGTTACCAGTAACATACTGGGCTTCGTGAAGACTAAGACGTCACTCATTAGATCTGAAGCGCATGCAGATTCCAGATCGATATTGAAGGGAGGCGCTACAAGCAGTTCTGCTTCGGTCGCCTCAAGGATTTCGTCCAGCGTCATGTAGCGTGCCTCCACACTTCGTTCAGGGTATATGCAAAGGACTGCATATACCCTGAACGAAGAAACCGCACCGTCTGATATCTCTTAGCCTTCGAGATAGTATCACAAACTGGTGTTCTGTCCAGTGTGTTCCTGTGGTCTTGTCATCCTTCCCTGGATGACCTATAATGCGCCCGATGCTCCTGGATGATGGCGCATTCTCTGTCTTGGCACTGCAAGCAGTTATATAAAGTGAATATGAGGTAACGCCATGGCGCGGTTTTCTCGTCCGAAGGGCACGCAGGATATTCTTCCGGAAGATCAACGGTACTGGGAACACCTACTGAATGTTGTCGGCAGCACTGCCCAAAGCTACGGCTTCGAGCGTATTGATACGCCTGCGTTTGAGTCGACGGATCTGTTTTCTCGGGCTGTTGGGTCGGGTACCGATATCGTCGAGAAGGAGATGTACTCGTTCAAAGACAAGGGCGATCGTGACATGTCGCTGCGCCCGGAGTTCACAGCCGGCGTGATCCGCGCGTACCTGGAAAACGGGATGCAGGTATGGCCCAAGCCCGTGAAGCTTTACTCGACCGGGCCAGCTTTCCGATATGAA
>Ga0209121_10005304_pt1 | contig 11706 bp, 9 predicted proteins | sample Cruoilmetagenom3_FD_187292 | JGI IMG/M metagenome (GOLD analysis project Ga0209121, IMG submission 187292) | Oil polluted marine microbial communities from Coal Oil Point, Santa Barbara, California, USA - Sample 3 (SPAdes) (version 2) | ecosystem: Environmental > Aquatic > Marine > Oil seeps ...
CGGGTAACCTCACATATTCCTGATAAAGGACAGGTTATGGTCCGCTATTACGGCCTCTATGCTAATGCCCACAGAGGAAAGATGAGAAAAACAGACACCGACCCTTTGTATCCGCTTATTATTGATGATGAAGATCCCTTTACACCTTCCAAAGGATGGGCTGAGATGATAAAAAAGGTCTATGAGATGATCTCCTCATCTGTCCCAAATGCGGGGGGACCATGCGAATTGTTTCCTTTATCGAAGATCACAAAGTCATAGACAAGATCATCAAACACACCTTAAACTAACTTTTAAGGCTGAACGGCCCCCGCCTCCTCAAGCTCAGCTCCCCATAGCAGCTGAGGAACCATCAGAATATATATGAAACTCTAGACTCCTGAATCAAGGACAAGGAAGATCTCTATGCTCAGCAACATCCCTTATAGTCATATACGTGCAGAGATCCATCACATATTCCTCCAAAGCATGAGTGTAATGCTTTTTCGGATCCGCACATGAGATTTTTTCATACCGGATCTTCCCGCTTTTTGTAAAATGTTTTTTACTATGAGGAATTTAATACGGTGTCCCTCTTTTTTCAATCCCAGGTATCCATTTCCGTGATGAACCGAACCAAAAAATCATCATTTAAAGCAAGAAAAACTGTGGAAAAATATGGTTATCTTATAGATTATAAAGGAGATGCCTGGGTCCGACCCCTCATTCACCTCAATGGATTTATCTCCCTGCGGGATGTGTGGCTTTCAAGACTGCACCGAAAAGGACAAGCATCCCGACCATCCTTGTGTTTTTAATACGGGGGACCTAGGGATAGCCATAGGGTCAGCGGTCAGCGTGGCCATGGACCACCGGGTTGATAACCGCATCATGTATACGGTTGGCCAAGCTGTGCTGGAAATGGGAATCTTAGGTTCCGAAATTAAAATTGCTTACGGGATTCCTCTCAGCGCCAGCGGTAAAAATCCCTTTTTTGATCGCCGCTGAAAAAATGGGGGAGGAAGATACTTGCCCCTCCTTATTTTTTTCCTTGAATTAGGATGGCGAAGGATAATAAAATTATATTTTAATATGTTTAAAATATTGGCTGATTATTCAAGTTTCTCTTTTTTAATTCCTACTTTTCGAGAGCCTAAATTTGCTTGATTTCTACATTATTAAAAATGGCCGATTTTGGGCAATTTCTATTTTAAGGAGGGAAAATGATTGGTTTAACTAAAAAGGATAGGGATTGGTTTTTAATCTTATCTATAGCTGTCTTTTTAGTCACTTTATTTATAGGGCCGGCCTTCGCCAAAGCCCAGGGGAGAAAAGGTTATTATCGTTACCCGGCAATTCATGATGACCTGGTCGTTTTTGTATCGGAAGGTGACTTGTGGGCAGTGAGCCTTAATGGGGGTTTAGCTCGTCGCCTAACAACTCATCATGGTGAAGAGTCGCATCCGGCCATTTCCCCTGACGGAAAGACCTTAGCTTTCTCTGCCCAATACGAGGGGCCGACCGAAGTCTATACGATGCCGCTGGAAGGCGGTCTTCCCCAGCGGCGGACCTTCTCCGGCCAGACGTCAACAGTAGTTGGTTGGACGCTCTCAGGTAAAACCATCTACGCCACCAGCAAATATTCGACTCTTCCTAACACCCAGCTAGTTCTTCTTGACCCGGCCACCAATGAAGAATCCCTGGTTCCCTTGGCCCAGGCAGCCGAAGGTTGTTTTACTCCCGATGAAAAAATGCTTGTTTTTACTCGTCTTCCTTTCCAAGGAAGTTACACCAAGCGATACAAGGGAGGAACGGTTCAAAATCTTTGGAAATTTGACCTGGCCAATCCTCGAGAAGTGGTGCCTCTAACAGCAGATTACCCCGGAACCAGTAAAAACCCGATGTCTTGGAAAAACAGGATCTATTTCGTCAGCGACCGCAGCGGCACCATGAATTTGTGGTCGATGAACCTAGATGGTTCCGACTTAAAACAGCTTACTTTTCATGAGGGATACGATATAAGCTCGCCTTCCCTCCATAATGGCCGCATTGTTTATCAACTGGTGGCTGATCTTTACCTTTATGATATCGAGAAGCATCAGAATACCCCCTTGAATATCATCATCCCCTCTGACTTTGACCAGATGCGGGAGAAATGGATTAAAAAACCTGTTGAATATCTAACTTCCGCGCACATTTCCCCTAAGGGGGACCGGCTAGTGTTTGTCTCGCGAGGAAATGTCTTTGCAGCTCCCGTGGGAGATGGGCGCTGGGTGAGGGTAAGTTACCAGGAAGGGATCCGCCACCGGGCCGCCCGTTTTTTTCCAGACGGTAAAAGCTTGTTGCTTTTAAATGACCAAACCGGGGAATGGGAATTTTACCGGGCCCCAGCTAATGGCCTAGGCCAAATAGAACAGTTAACCACGGGCGCCAAGGTTCTTCGCTTTGATGGTCTTCCCTCTCCCGATGGTCGTTGGCTAGCCTTTGCCGATAAGAATTACCAGCTCTGGTTAGCTGACCTTAGGGAAAAGAAACTAAAGCGAGTGGCCTCCAGCCTTAACGCAATGTTTTGGGACTTAGCTTGGTCACCCGATAGCCGCTTCTTAGCTTTTGTCGAAACCGCTGACAATCAATTCCAGCAGATAAAAATTCTGGAAATTAGCAGCGGCCAAATTACTCCGGTGACCAGCGAACGAGTTGATTCTTACAATCCGGCCTGGAGTCCTGACGGCCAGTGGCTTTATTTTCTATCCGACCGCTATTTTCGGAGTGTAGTGGGAAGTCCCTGGGGACCGCGCCAACCCGAACCTTACTTTGATCGAACCAAAAGAATTTACGCCCTTGGTCTGAGCGGGAAAGATGTTTTTCCTTGGGCACCTCAGAACGAATTATTGCCTGAGAAGGAAACGTCCAAGGGAGAAGCAAAGTCTTCATCTTCCTCTCCGGCCAAAAAAGCTAGCCCAAAGTCGAAAGAGGCGCCTCCTAAGGTCCGGGTGGAAATCAATTTTCAGGGACTCCTAGATAGGGTTTTTGAAGTTCCTCTTCCCCCGAGCGTCTATTCTGATTTATCTGTTGGAAAGGAGGTGTTGTTTTTTATTGACCGGGAGTCAAGAGCCGCAGGTAAGCGCAAGCTTAAAGCGGCGGCTATAACTAACCGTCGGCCGAAAACAGCAACCCTGGTGGAAAATGTTCGGCGCTATGAACTGTCAGCCTCGGGTAAAAAAATAATGGTTCAAAAGGGCTCTGAGTTTTATGTTATTGAGGCGAAACCGAGAAAGCCTGCTTCATTAGCTGAAAACAAGGTTGATCTCTCTCAGTGGCAATTTTCCATTGATCCTCGCTCGGAATGGCGCCAGATGTTTGTAGATGCGTGGCGGATGGAAAGAGACTATTTTTACGACCGTAACCTTCATGGTGTTGATTACGAAGGACTGCTGCAACGCCATCTCCCGTACCTGGAGCGAGTTAGCGATCGTCAAGAGCTAAATGACCTCATTGCTCACTTAGTAGGCGAATTATCGGCGCTCCATACTTTTGTCCGTGGCGGGGATATAAGGCGGCCTCCCGACGATATTTTACCTGGTTCGCTGGGCGCCAAACTGGTGAAAGACAAGAAGGCCGGCGGATGGCGGATTGCCCACATTTACCGGACTGATCCCGAATACCCTGAAAAATTTTCTCCCTTGGCCCGGCCTGGATTAAAGATAAAAGAAGGGGACGTTATCGTCACAATTAATGGTCGCCCGACCCTCGAAGTTGAACAACCGAGCCTCCTTCTGAGAAATACCGCCGGTACCCAAGTGCTTTTAGAACTAAAAGGCAGCGATGGCCAGCTTTATAAAGAAATCGTTTACCCCATTACCCTTTCAGCCGAGTCCAACCTTCGTTATAGTGAGTGGGAGTATACCCACCGGCTCCAGGTGGAAAACCAAACCTCCGGGAAGGTAGGATATGTTCATCTTCGGGCTATGGGGGGTTATAACTATACTGAGTGGGTGAAAAACTTTTACCCCATCTACAACCGCCAAGGCTTGATTATTGATGTTCGCCATAACCGGGGAGGCAATATTGATTCCTGGATTTTGGAGAAATTGTTGCGTAAAGCCTGGTTCTACTGGCAAGACCACGTAGGAAATCCCACCTGGAATATGCAGTATGCTTTCCGGGGCCATATGGTGGTGCTGTGTAATGAATCTACCGCCTCTGACGGAGAAGCTTTCACCGAAGGCTTTCGTCGTTTAGGACTGGGCAAGGTTATTGGCACCAGAACTTGGGGTGGTGAAATCTGGCTATCTTCCAGCAATGTCCTGGTTGACCGGGGTATTGCCACCGCCGCTGAGTCTGGTGTTTATGGGCCGGAAAGAGAGTGGCTAATCGAGGGACACGGGGTTGAACCCGACATTGTGGTTGACAATCTTCCCTACGAAACTTTTCAAGGCCGAGATGCCCAATTAGAGCGAGCCATCGCCTTCTTAGAAGAGTTAATCAAAAAATATCCGGTTGAAGTGCCCAAGCATCCCCCTTACCCCATTAAAAAATAAGAATTTCTGCTTTTTATAGAAAAAAGCTAAAGCCAGAACTTTTGAAAAGGCGGCCCGGTTGGGCTTCGGCGTAGTTAATCCCGGTCCTCAACCAAAGTGACGGCCCAAATGGGGTAAGGAGCTTTGGGGCCTTTTACTGAATGCCAAATTATTCGATTCAGCACATCTTCCGGGCAAGCATCCACTATTTTAAAGTTTAACTTAGCTGAAATCTGGGCATTCTTCCGGAGTAAAGCATCGGTAATTTGCTTGGGTTCGGGATTTAATTCATCGAGGGGAATTCGGTTGGGGACAGCCGCGAATGGGCGCAAATCAGGCTGGTCAGTGAAACAATCAAACATGGGCGTTGCGGTCGCATCAAATTGATTCATCGGGGGAAGTCCGAGGATCTGTTCAATAGTTCGTAAGAGGCTGGTTGTGTTGTATTGAGTGTGGATAACTTGTCCTCGCTTCACGTAGGGACCGGCTAAGTAGGCGGTGGTGCGATAGCCGCTCACATGGTCAAAGCCGTTTTGGGGGTCATCTTCGATGGCCATGATGAGCATGTCCGGCCAGAAACGGCTGTGGCTCAAAACTTCGATTATCTGGCCGAGGGCTAAATCGTTGTCAGCAACGGAGGCTTGGGGAGTAGGATAACCGGCCCTTGTACCGCTTGTATGATCAACTGGCAGACAGATTAAGACCAAAGCCGGCATTTCTCCTTCGGCTTCCCATTTTTTTATCTGTTTCTTGATGTAGCGGGCTCTCCATACATCAGGAACCTCCATGCTCCATCCGATATAATCGGTGGGGGTAAAATCAGCAATCGAGGGTATCCCGGGGCGGGAACCGATGACTACTTCACCTTTTTCTTCGAGATATTCATGCCAGCAATCTTTCCAACTCGGCCGACCTTTCTTGGTGGGGTCTTGCCATTTGACTTCCGGGATGGCAAATTCACCGAAATCCCAGATAGAGATGCCGTGGCGACGGCAGTTATCCCAAATAAATCCGGTAGGAGCGTAGGCAAGAGCATCAACGTCATCTTCCCCCATTCCATCCGGATAACTCCGAGGCCAACCAGCAAAGGATCGCTCCAAATAATCGGTCCCAAAAGCGGTCGTTGACCATTGATGCCCGTCAGCACTGAGAATACCACTGCAGTAAGTATTATCAAGCAAGACAAATTCGCGGACTAATTTATGTTGATTAGGGGTTACTTCCTCTCCAAAGATACACAAGGAAGGGTTGCCGTTTCCTTCAGGGACATCACCCAATACTTGGTCATAGGTCCGATTTTCCTTGATAATGTAAACCACATGTTTTATCAAACTTGGTTCACCGATTCTTGCGGGGATGGGCGTTGCTTTCTGTCGAGGCTTCGGTTTTCTTAAAGCGGCCTCGATTCTTTCCCGGTGAAAATTCTCGAACACGAGATGAGTAAGCCTCTTCAGCTCGGTTTTTTTGGGGAGAGAAAAAACCGAAACAGAACCGTAATATTGGTGGGTGTTAAATCCGTGGAGTCCCGTCCGCGAATCTGTCTGCGAGCGGTCGGCAATCCCCTTGATGTTGGCCGCCCAAACCTTGTGCTGGGATTGATGCCAGCCTAAAGCTCCGGGAAACCACCCCACGGGAATAAGACCTTTGACTTTTGATTTTTTCTTCTCGGGTTTAAAGTCAACTACGGCTACGGCATTCTGAGTGCCATTAGCTACTAATAGCCATTTCCCATCGGGAGTGAAACATAAAGCATTGGGTGAGGCGCCAAAGAGGTCAGCCGGGCTGCGTTTTACCCAGATAGTTTCTGCTACTTCATCAGTACGCGTATCGATGACACTCAGGTTATCGGAGGCGGCATTGGCACAAACTAGATAAAAACTATCTGGAGATAAAGCCAGGGCCGAGGAATGAAGGCCCACGATAATTTCATTTATGAGGCGACCGCTGGCCAGGTCAATGACACTTATTGAGCCTTCGCAAGCAATAAATTTTTCGGGATCAACTTTAACTAAAGTGCCTCGCCCCGCTGGTCCAACTAAATCAGTGAGGCCTGGTCTTCGCCCTCCCCAGTTACTAACATAAGCTTTATCCTTTTTTAGCACTACAGCGAAGGGAGCCACTCCAACGTCAAATAATCTTAAGACCTCTCCCGTGGAAACATTAATTTCAATTAGGCGATTGGAAAGATTTCCACAGACATAAAGTTTCTGGCCATTAGGGGTCAGGGCCAGCCCGGCGGGTATTTCTTCTTTCCTTCGGGGGGCGTGAGCCGGAGGTAAGGCGATGGTATGGGAGGGAATGATTTTTTTTCTTTCCGGCACAGAGAAAACTTTAATACTGCCGTTGACATTGCTCAGAAAAATGAGGTGCCCGTCATGGGAAAAAGTGAGACCTGTATAACTCAACTGCCCTTTTGGGTCAGGATTAATTATATTGGCTGAAGAAGCTGAGGGCGGTGGTTCTTTCTGTTCTTCTGCCGGGAATTCCACTCGCTGGAGAATTTGAAGGCTAAGGGGATCAAGAACTACTAGTTCGTTTGTTTTACCCGAGACCACCACCATGCTGCCATCGGGAGAGATGGCTAAAGCTTGGGGCCTAAGGCCAGGCAAAATTAGCTGGGAACCATAGGGGCGAAGGACCTGGTTTACGGGTAATATACTTTTCCCGCTTGGCTGGGGGCCTACGGTTTCGGTGGAGGAGGAAAGAGTGGTTTCCTTCCTCTCACAACTGGCGAAAAAGCTGAGGAAAAGAAAAATAATGACTAGACCGATGGAGACTTTGGTTGTATTATTTTGGGGCCAAAGGTTAAAATTATCGCTAAGAGGACGAGCTTTTTTTTCATTTAAAATCATTGGCTTTTCCTTTCTATAAATTAGCATGCTTTATTTGATACAAAAACAATCCTAAGAATGTTGTATATTAAGTGATTCCATCAAATATCCCTACAGAATGGCAGTATTATCTTAAAATTATCCATATTAGATTGCAAGTCGAATATTTGACGAGGCAATTATCCTATCTTGAGGCGGTGCTTGGACAAAAATCGAAAAAAGCTCTCAGAGTTTAAAGAATTTCCCATAAGAAGGCACATGTCGGTAAAGAGTTAATTGGAGAGCCAGGCATTCCTTCAGAGGGAATACACGATGGCCTGTTCATGCTCCCCTCTGAAAGGCAGCCATCCGGTCAACATTTCTTACAGAACCACACCCAATGACCAGATATCCGTGCGATGATCGACTTCTTTCCCCCTCGCTTGCTAAGGAGACATGTAGGTCACCGTCCCCATGGTCATACCTTCCTGGGTGACAAGCGTGCCTCCTGTAACCCTCGCCAGGGCAGGGTCGATTGTGGCCGCCAGGGGAACAGGCTTGTGTACCACACAATGTGCATCCTTCCACCAGGGACGGGCTCCAACAAGCGCTTCAGTTGGCCCACGCCGTATTCGCATCTCAATTACTCCGAAGCACCTCCTGGAACAGCGGGCGACAGGCTGTCCATCAGCAATCCCTTGAAACGGTCCAGGGTTATGGGGTGAAACTCCACCTCCAGGCCCGTCCAGTCGAACAGCTCCAAAATCTCCTCGGCGTGCTGCGCTATATACTCCTCGGCTAAACCAAGGCCATCCAGGACGATGATCTTGTCGTAGAATCCTGGGAAGTTCGCGTTAGCATCGGCCCTATCCCAGCCAAAATACTTCTGGTAGACCGCCCTCCAGCTCTTGAGCCAGCCCAGTGTGAACCAAAGGATCTTGCCCTCCCTGCCCCCACTGATGCGCTGCCGATCCTCAAAGCCAGCCAGCATGTCGTAGCCGTAGTCTCCCTGCACCCTGACGATCTTCTGGCCCGCTGCCTGCAGGATCGAGTCTACCCGCTTGAGTGGATCAGCAACGTTGATGTGACACTTCTTCCCATACACAACGACCATCTTGTGATCAGGGCACCATTCCCGGGCCTGGGTCAGTCTCATGAGAAGATACTCCTCCAGCTTATCCGGCAAGGCATGCAGGCCCGGTGGCGTGAAAAGGATCCGGCGCGGATTCAGAAAATCGCTCTCCATTAGATGGGTTATCTCAGGATGCAACATCCCGCAGGATATGATACAGCAGTCCTCAAATGTAGGGTGGATTATTTCGGCCATCACTCTCTCCCTCCAACTGAATACCATTCTGGAGCAGGTTCGTAGTTATCCTCTCTAGAACGACCGAACCATGAACCAGATCGATGTTCTTGATCTTGACCTAAAATAGCATGCTCTCTCCCAAGAGAGCAACGAACTGAAGCCCGTGGCTTCGGCGCTTGATCCAGGCTGCGTCACGCATTACCTCTTTCTCTTGCTCTGTACGTCGTCGAATAATTCGGACACACGCCCTGATTTTCTAAGCTACGGTTTTGCTCTCTCATTGTAAATCTAATTTAGGATTCCTATCAAGCTTTTGAGTGATAAGTTTCGATATAGTCTCCTCAGATTAGGTTATTTGAAACATATCATTTAATATTGATGTAGTCAAAAATTGGGCATCAGAAGAAGGAAAGAATGTCGTTAAATGTATATATTTCACATCATTTCTGAGATCCGTCAGATGTTTATTGCAGAACCGCATGAAATAGCTAATATCATATCAGTCTTAAAAAGGAACAAAGTCAACTTCATGATCTTAGACATCAATCGGAAATTATGGCAAAAGAGATCTAACCCAATCTAAAAATCTTTCAGCATGTTTAGCTAATGACCCTGCCTCACTCCGAGAAAGCAGCCTTCCATCATATCCCACTAAGTTCTTCACTGAAATGAGCTGTCTCAGGTGTTTTGCTTTTATATCCACGTCATCCCTTTTCATCATTGAAATTAACAATTTCACTGCATCATCATGTTTTGGACTGATACTTCTCAATCCAAAATGAAAGGTCAATAAGGCATCATTGGCAGAAATCCCCGTATGGATGGCATTTAGTCCTGCTGCATTCCACTTTTCTTTCATTAAGCTTTGCTGCATCATTTCATAAAATTCATCTGCCTTTTTAAGAAATTTCTTATAGTCTTCTTTGGATGACTTTCCAATTTTGAATTTTCCAGTCATTTTATTTCTCTGAAATGTTTACCAAATAGCAGTCTATTCTGTTCTTCAATTTCAAGTAACAATGGATCTCTCTTTCTTCTTCTCCTAAGAAATTCATTTCTTTTCATAATAAGCAGAGAGAGACGATTCCCAAATTTCCTTTCTACCTGAGCTTCTGACCGAGAGATTTCGCTCTTGAATTTTCTTAAGTTTGTCTCGTCATGGATAACGCACAAAACATCAAAATCGCTGTCAGGACGAGCCCTTTTTTCATCTATTTGACTTCCAAACAATAGGATGCTGATTGTCTTGGGACCGGATAAAGGGCTGAGAATTGTTTTTGTAAGCGATAGAAATATTCTTTTCTCTTTTAAAAACAGAGGCAGCAATATTTCGTCCACTAAGATGTGCTCTCTATTCAGTGAATAGAGAATCGAACGACCCGTCTTTCTCATTTTCACAAGTCCGTGCTGTGAAAGCTCTTGAAGGGACCTGTTGCAGTTCACATGAGAGATTCCTGCTGCTCTGGCTATTTCGCGACCACTCAATTCAGCTTCAGTCCTGACAAGAAAACGGAGGACTTTTAGCTTGGAAAATTGATCAAAAATATTATCAAGAGGTTTGTTTAATTTGATGGTAGGTCTCCTTTTTAATGGATAAATTATTTACCATATGGTAATAATATTTACCATTAAATGCATGTCTTGTCAATATAACTTTGAAAACCGAATAAATTCTTATTCAAATTTATGGCATTTTTCACAAGAGTAAGGAATGGCGTTAAATAATTAATTTCGCGCCTTATTTCTTATCGACTATTCTGACACCGGAAGATTCATCTTGCGCAGCAGGTCCTGATAACGCGGGTCGGAGTGCAGGGTCTCGAACACCACGTATAGATCGACATAGGGCATGATCGGATCGCGCACCTCGAGACCTTTCTCGAGCCATGCGAGGGCTTGGGCATTTTCCCCGGCATACATATATAGCGTCGCAATCTCTTCAGGACTCACATACCCCTTGCGAAAGCGTGCTACCCGCACGTCCGCCGCGCGCCTCATCGCGCCCCGGAAGCCCGATTGCGCGTACCCCCCCCTCTGCGTCAAGGCCTCTTCAACCTCACGATCCCCGATGGAGGAGTAGTACGCTTTCTGTTCTGCCAGAGATTCTTCATACATGGCCTTATGAAAGAAGATATCTGCAAGCCCACAGTGCGCGCCCGGATTCTCCGGAGACGTTCTGAGCATCTTGCGGGTCTGTACGATGGCCTCGTCATACCGGCCTGCAGCCTGCAAAAGAAAAGTATAATGGAGTTGGACCAGCTCAGCTCGTTGAGCGGGTCCAGCTCCAAGGCTCGCTGCATCTGCACCATCGCTTCTTCTGGGCGTTTCACGATCATCAGGTAATGTGAATACATTGAGCGGGCATCCGGAAAGTTGGGATTGATCTCGATAGCCCTTTTGAACTCTACTTCGGCGCCAGCCCAGTCCCAAACGGCCGCTAACGCCGCATGCCCTTCCCCGAGTGTGCTATCCAACTCTATGGCTTTCAGAGCTGCCGCTTTTGCCTTCGGACCCGCCTCACGGGGCGGCGTGTATCCTGCCTGTTGGCGGACGAGCCACGCGAAGGAAACGCCTGCATAAGCTGGGGCATAATTTGGGTCCTGCTCCAGCGCCAACTCGAAGCATCCAGCCCCGTGTCGATATCCTGTGGAATGAGCCTGTAACAGGACTGCATGCCCTTGAGATACGCCTCATAAGCCACGGGGTTAACCGGTCTGGCACTCGCAAGGCGGGCGCGCTCGGTGGGTGTTACGGCCGCGCGGACCTTGTCAGCAATCGCGGTGGCGATTTCACCCTGCAAGGCCAGCACGCCCCGCAGGTCCCGCTGGTAACTCTCCGCCCAGAGGTGCTGGTCTGTTGAGGCTTGAATCAGCTGAGCAGTGATGCGCACTTGCCCGGCCCCCGCCTCCTCAAGCTCAGCTCCCCATAGCAGCTGAGGAACAGTCAGAATATATATGATATTCTAATCCCCTTGTTCAGGGGCAAGGGGATCTCTGTTTTTTCTATGCATCTTTTGATCTCATTTTATATGATTCTTTCTTTTTGGGAATTTATTTTTGACTGGAATTGTTTTTTATGTGTATGATTG
>Ga0209121_10005305_pt1 | contig 11705 bp, 5 predicted proteins | sample Cruoilmetagenom3_FD_187292 | JGI IMG/M metagenome (GOLD analysis project Ga0209121, IMG submission 187292) | Oil polluted marine microbial communities from Coal Oil Point, Santa Barbara, California, USA - Sample 3 (SPAdes) (version 2) | ecosystem: Environmental > Aquatic > Marine > Oil seeps ...
GCTGTCCTTGCGTCGCTCCGGTGAGCGCGCTGGGCGGTTGGCAGAGCAGCTCGAGAACACGGAGAAAGCAAATGAAATCCAACGCAGGATGCTGGAGGCGGCGGCTCGTCGGCCTCGCAATCGGGATGAGCTTGTTGAGCGCTTGCGAAACGGTCAGTTCTGAAACTGTCACTGGGGTCTGCCCGCCGGTGGTGGAGTATGGTGCGGGGTTTCAGGCAAGAGCCGCTGAGGAAGTGCATGCGCTGCCGGATAAATCGGCGGTCGTGGAAATGCTGCGCGACTATGTTGTCATGCGGGAGCAGGCGCGTCTGTGTCCGTAAATATTGTCGTGACCACTTAAGTCGTACAGCATTACTTTATCTCTTTCTCTATGAAACCCAAGGTATTAGCGTTCTCCACCAGCGTACGAACCTTGTTTCTATCGAGGCCTGACGGGATTTCAGCGTTGATTTCCAGTTTGATCGAAACATCGCTACCCGGGATAGTGGTTAATTGCTCGACGATCGCTTCGATAATCTGATGAATATCCCTCGCCGGGCGATCCGGTGAGATCGAAACAGTTCCTGAAAATCTCGTCGGCTTGGCGTCCGGTTTGGGCTGCCCCTCCGGTTGGTTCGTAGGACTTGGATCTGGCGGATCGAAAGGACCACCAGAAGGCCCGGCACCTTTTCCTGGCTCAATATCGGGTCCAGGTTTCGGTGGGGCCGGTCGGAATTCCTCCGCAACATTTGGATCAACGACTACACTTTCGGAATCGATTGAAACGATCGCAGAACCTGCATTGTCGATAGCGAGGCCAGAATAGCGCGACGCGTTATCGTCCCAACCTTCGGCAAAGGCAAATGGTCCTGGCACCAAACCGCTGATCGATGACTGAACCGTACGCACCAAGGTTTCCCGGTTCTTGACCCTTGGCAAATAGACATACCGGTTCAGGTATTCCCAGATGTCCTTGAGCAGAAGATGGGGCTTCCCATTCCAGATATACTTTTGAAGTTCGCGGTCCAAACGCGTCGGGCCAAGCTCCGGAAAAAGCGCGTCATCGCTCACCAGTTTCTTGCTTGCCCTGGAAAGGAGCCCATCCTGCGCCGGAATCTTGGACGAAACCCATTCCAATTCCGATTGTGCAGTTTCCTGAATCGGGTAAAGCAAATAGCACCATGCTTCCTTGACGCGTGTCTTGACAGTGTCCGCTGAGTCGTCAGCCTTTTTTTGCGCCAACGCACTGTCACTCTGCGTAAGATTGAGGCTCTGGGTTTCCTTGACGATCTCACACCAAGCCAACCAATTCCTCATCGCGTCTTTCAGGTTGTCCAACTGCCGGACTTCCGCCGCAAGGAAAACCAGCATGTTGCGATAGACCCGTGGCGTACCACCGCGATGCATCAGGATGTCCTTAGCCTCTACCAGCGCATCGGATGAATCCCTACCATTGTGAGCATGTGCAACACCAAAGACGATAGCGCGCACGCCACCCGCCTCATCGGGTACATCCGATGAACTGGAGGGCGCAACTTGAACGGTGTCGATATTTCCCCGGTCTGCCAGAGCATTGACATACTTCGTCAATGCCTTGTCGATCTCTATGTCGATAAGCGCCGCTTCCATTTGTGCGGCTCTGTCGGCAGCCAGCCGGTTCAGGCTCGGGGCTGTTGAATACCAATACCGGCCAAGATCACTGTGCATGAACTTCGCCTGATTGGCCAATCGCCGGAGTGCATCGCCGAAAATCATCGGTCTCTCGCCGGGCTGAACGACGCCCAAATTGATCTGCTTGTCGTCCAGGCCTTGGTTTTGCTGGGCGTGGGTCGGGGTGGTACCCATGAAGATCGTGCGCGCAACGCGGCGGGTTGCCGAATAGCGGTTCAGGTTCGGTGCGGCCTGATCGATTTTGTAGGGCGTCGATGTCGGTCCCTCAACATCACCGGAAATGATCCCCTGCCACTGGTTATCCAGATATTTCAACAACTCGGGCTCAACCCTTGGGGAGCTGATCGCGACGCTTCCCGGCATGATCACCACCGACGGGTCATTGTTCATCCAAAGTTCGTGAATGACCTGGGCCATCAATCGCAGCACTCCGCGCGTCCGCTGAAATTTCTCCAGCGATCCCCAGCTGGTGTATAGCTGATCGAACAGTTCCGGGTGGATCGGAAAGGCCTTTTCCATCTTGCGGCGGTAATCCTCATCCGCGCAGCCCTGCGGGAAGTCGTTCGGGTTCTCCCGATACATCTTGGCAAATTGCTTGAGAGTGTTGTCCCGGTGCTGAAACTTGTCACCCGGGATTTCCTTGAACAGTCGCCGCCGGACGATCTCATAACTTTCTTCCTGGGACGCCGGACGCCAGCTGGTCCCGACCCGCGAAAACGTCTGCTTGAGAACCGCAAGTGCCTCCTTACCAGCCTCTCCACCAACTTCGATCTGCGATTGCGGCAACGATGCCACCAGCAGGGTACCCGGGCTGGTCTTGACCGCCTCGGTCAGCGATTGGACAAAGGTCAGGTTGGCGTCAAACGTGCCCGACGGCAGGCCTTCAACTCCGTATATCTGACGCAGATAGGCTACCCATTCGTCGATCAGGATCAGGCAGGGCGCGCAAAGCTTGAAGATTTCCTCCAGCTTGTCCGACCCCGGTGCCGTCCCTTTGGCATCATGTTCGGCGATCAGCCCAAAGGCCTTCTCTCCCCCCAATTGCCAGGCCAGATCACCCCAGGTGGTGCGAATTTCGCGTCCATCCTCCAGCTTGATCACATCCTGTGGGCCACGCGATGTGCCCACCAGAACCGCCCGGCTGATCTTGTCTGGAACGCTTAGCCCCTCATCTGCCAGCAACTGGTCCAGCCCCGGCAGATTGGCCGCCTTGATCCCGCCCGCCATGTGATAGAGCGCCAGCATCGAGTGGGTCTTGCCACCGCCAAAATTCGTCTGCAACTCGACAACTGGATCACCACCTGCACCCGACAGCCGCTTGGCCGTGCCGCTCAACAGCGCGCTCAGACCATCGGTCAGATAAGTGCGGGCAAAGAACTCGCGCGGGTCAGCATATTCCGACGGTGCACTTCCCTTGTGGACCTTGCCCAAATCGGCGGCAAACTCTGCCTGCTGGAAATCCCCGGTCGCCACGTCCTGATGGGGCTCGACAACCTCGCGCCACGACAGCAGCCCCTTTTTGGTTTCTACCGAAATATCGACCTGCCGGGTCTGCTTGCGCTCTTCCACCCGCGCCAGTTCCGAGAACTTGGTGCGCAGGATCGTGTCGCGCATCCGGCCTATCTTTTCGGCTGTATCACCAGCGCTGACCGCCTCGCAAAGCCTGCGCATGGAATCGAGCGCGCGTTCCGCATCATCATAACTGAAGGATTCATTGTGGGAAAACTTGTTCCGCACCTCCAAAAGCTCGGAAACATAAGACCGTTCAGGATGCCCCAGAACCGACGAAAAGGCGTCCCGCCAGAACGCCATCATCGTCTTCAACAGCGCCGCCTGATCCCAGTTCAGTTTACCCGAAGAATCCGGGCGCATCCCATGAACGCGCTCGACGACCTCGACTTCCCAATGTCCTTTCAGGGAATTTGATAGCCGTGTTTCAACAAAGGGGGCCAACGCCTCTGGCATCAATTCCATACCTTCGAAAACATATTGCCGTGTGCTCTTAGCCATCGCTCAAATCCCTCAAACATCCATTCGTGTCTGCCCGTCGCCGCGTACATCATGCACGCTGGCTGCCAGCTTTGTCAGTTCCGACCAGTCGGCGATCAGCGCGTTATAGACCGTGGCCTCTTTCGCGTCCTGCCGCTTGTTGGCGCAGATGTCATAAAGGCAATAGGCCAGATCCTTCACGTCCTCGGCCTTGCCACCAATCTTCTTCAGCAGCACGGCGGTGTTTTCCGACAGCCCCTCGGCCTCGTGCAGGCGGATCAGGTATTGCAGGCATTCCCAGATCGTCAGGTGATCGTCGGTCTGCGGGTCCCAATCTTCAAGCAGCTCGTCGCGCTTGAAGATGCGCACCTTGCCTGCCTCAGATTTGACGATCCCGGCGTGGCGCACATCATCCACCGCCAGACCACGGGCGCGGGCCAGATTGTCGGCGTTGCCGAACTCACCCGATTTCATGCCGTTCTGTTCGAACCAAGTGATAGCAAAGCGGGTTTCCGGGTCGAAATCGCCCTGAATGTCGTTGAGGAACGAATCCAGCTCCTGATTGATCAGTTGCAGCGCAGTTTTCACGCTCATGTGGCTATCGTCGCTTTCCAGCACAGCATTGTAGCGTGAGAATACACCCATACCCGGCCCGATGGCCGATTGCGGCATGTCGGCGGGGGCGATGTTGGCGGCTTGCAGCTCGGCAATCGCCGGGGGCAACTCGCGTTTCAGCGCCCTTATGAACTCGGCGCGGGTAATGATTTGCGCCGTTGCCTCCTTTTTTCGGCAAACTAGGACGACCGAGTTAGCCAGCGCATTGGTACCCGAAGCGACCATGCGGTTAGCCATTTCTGTACGCATTGGCCATGTGCCAACTACAGCGTAGCCCGCTTCGACCACCGCTTGAAGGAAGGTGGCCCAGCCAGTGGAACTGATCCCCTCGTCCTTGATTTCACTTTGCTTGAAGGCATAGTAGATCGTTGCCGGAATATCGGCCGATGATTGCCGCGCCATGTTCGCGATCGCCCTGCGCATTCCGTCGAGGAAATGGGTCTCCGCGGCTTCCTTACTGCCGTGACGGTAAGGGGAGGCGACCAGTTCTTCGGCTTTTGGCGTTGCCAGCACCCCAAACAAATCTGGATAAACAGGACGAATAGCTGGTTTCATCCAGCAGAAAAAGAAGTCCGACAAATCGGCGTAGCCGATGTTGTCGTAGTAAGGCGGATCGGACGAAACTACAGCTCCAATAGGCAGTACGACTGTCTGCGCATCACTTTGGGCAACATTTCCGTTGGATGCTGGTACAAGGTTGGAACCTACTACTTTGCGGATGAGATCGATCTGCTTCCGAAAGTTACCCGAAGAACTGGAGAAAACGTTTCCCTCCGCATAATCCCATGTCATTGGCAGTGCTTGTCGGCCAAAGGTTTGTCTAATCTTCTGGTGTGCCGCTCCGCTGTGCCAAGTGCAGAGGGTCGATGATATGTCAGTAAGTTTTCCGATAGCAAAAGCTAAGTAGACGCTCACAGCCTCCGCGTAGGCCAATGCGCCCTTGCCGCCGTCGCGTAGTGGGGTGGGGTCGGGAGAGAGGCCATGCTCGCGCGCGTCCTCCTCGATCAGCGCCCGAGCTTCATGCACCAGATCGGCAAACGTATTCAACGCTACCAACTGCCGGTCGGTGAAGAGGTCTTTTGGCATTGTTAAGCCGAAGTTCCGACACCAAACATCGCGGGGATTTGGAGGAAGATCTGTCTCAAGATGCGAAGTTTCTGGCACAGGAACGTCTTTTGGCAACGGAGAATAACTCGACGGCAAATAGATCCTTGCTCTATTTCCTTCGCAAACGACGGCGGTTTGAATGGCACCAATTCTCTTTGCCATTCCCTCGGCTGCTACGTAGTCTCGCGTTGTTACCGTTCCGCAGAAGGCACATTCGAAAACACCGGATGTGCCTCGCTTATATCCTTTTTTCGGATCTAGATTATCCGCCTCGAATTTGCCGCCAACATCAAAACTCATTTTTCCGGCAGTGATTATTGGATTTAGATATGCTTCCTTTCCCTTTTTTGAGGACAATACAAACGATGACAGGAGCGGCATTTCAGACGAACAACCAGGATTGGGGCACGTAACGGTCCTAGTCCACAGCCAAGCAATCACCTTTGTCTTGCCACCGCCATGTTCAGCAGGCAGGTCCACCTGAGGATACAGATGCCCGATACGCTCGAACGCCTTCTCGCTCATCCATTCGCCGTAGTGTTTCACATCCTCGGCCAGCCCCTCGGCATTACGATAGAACTGGCGTTCCTTGATGCCGGGGTGGGTCGGCTCCATGTCCTTGAATTTCGGCGGAATCTCGATCATTGCCTTGCCGATCATCACCGCCACCGGGTTCAGGTCGGACCCATAGGCGGGCAGCCCTAGCCGCTGCGCCTCAAGCGGGATCGAGCCACCGCCCGAGAACGGGTCATAGATCGGTGGCAGTTCCCCGCCACAGCTTTTCCTGATCTCGGCCCGGGCGCGTTCCAGCACTTCTTCGTTGGTCGAATTTTCCCAGATTACCAGTTCTTCGATGATCGCAAACAGCCGCTTGCGTTCGGCATCCTGCAACTCGGGCGTCGGAAATTCATCCGGCAGGCTGGACGGGTCATCCACCAATTGCGCAAACAGCACCGCGCGACAAGCAGCCAGAGGACGCCGCGCCCACCACAGATGCAGGGTGGAGGGATGCCCATGGCGGATCGACTTCTCCCGCGCCGAGGCAGCGTTGATGGCCTCCAGCGGAATTGCGACCTCGATGAGTTTCTTTTTGTAGGGGTGGGTCATACGTCAGTTTCCCAGTAATTTCGTGTTGCCGTCACAGAATTCGCAACCGTACAATGCGCTTATCTCTAAACTGCCTGTTGTAGGTTCGCCGCACCATTCACAATAATCTATTGCATCGAATGTTTCCAAACAGCTGGTGCAGAACCATGAATAATCATCTCCCGACACCATATCCATCCTGACGAGCGTGTGGTAGCTCGAACAATCAGCGCAGTTTCCCACCCAGTTATGGTCGCCATCTTTTTCTGCTATGTAAGCGGCACGCTCATCAACCAGCGCTTCAACCAATTGTTCGGGCTCATAAGCCTTGCCGCAATCGCATGTGGCAAATCCTTCACTCGAGAAAATAAGGTGTTTTCCGCAAGCTGAACAACTTATGGCAATGCTTTGAAAACTGGCATTGCAGACAAGACATTCTGCCTCATACGGTGTCTTCTCATCCGGTATGTGCTCCTGCGCCTTAAAACCACAGGACGGACAACTGCAATAAATGGAGCCGGATTTTGTTCTTTCTGAAATAGTGGCTTTCTGTTGGTCAAAAATGACTTCCAGATATGCCCTAAGTTCCCGAAGCTTTTCGTCTGCCGCCTTTATGGCTTTTAGAGATGGTTCAAATTCATTTTTCCATTTTGTTGTGATTATCTCGTGCAAAAAGTACCAGGCGATCAACTGTTCCTTGGCAACTTCGCGACGCAATTCTTCCTTTTTTGGCTCGGAAATGGCTTCGTGGTGGAAGTGGATCATCTTATTTCTGTGCCGAGACACTTTCCGGAAAGCTGCAAGCGCATCGTTTCCCAGGCCCGAGCGGACAACTTTTTCGAGCTTTGATGCCGCTTCATCAAGGCCAACCGAAACGAAGTCTCCCGACACGAACTTATTCCAATCAGGCTCCTTCCGGTTTGACACAATGAGTGACCAGTGTTCAGCCACGAGACGCGCCTTCAAGAACAGTTCAATCGCTGCCGCAAAGTGAATGACTGAGTATTTTGGATGATCCTCAAAATCCTCGATTGAGCGGTACAGGAAGTCCAGAGCGTTTTCGGTGATCAGTTTGAAATAGTCTTTCACTGCAGAGCCTCTGCCCGCTCAAGCAGACGTTTCAAATGGTACTGAATTGCAGTTTGATCAAAGGCGGGTTCGGTGTCAGACAATGCGCCGAGAATATAGCGCGGTTGCGCAGCGTATCCGTTGTCCACCTCGACAATTGCCAGGATGTATTTCTCGGGCTCATGCAGCGAGGTGATAATTTCCTGCCGTGTCAACATCACCGTGTCAGCCCCCTTGATGCGGCCCTTGACCTCGATGAACCGATAGTGGCCGGTTTTGGGATCAAGCGAGACGATGTCATAGCCGACCTTCTGGGCCGAGACATCCTTGGGGTCATTGCCCAGCGCCCGCTCGGCAGCCATGACAGCATCCATCGCCGCCAGTTCGATCTTGCGCCGCGCCTCTGGGTCATCGGCGAAACCAGAAGGCAGCAGATTGGAGGTAACGCCCGTGCGTTGGGCAAGCAGCCCTTGGGGAATGACCACCAGCCCACCCCGGATGCGAGGCGGTTGGGAAGAAATGAACTTTTCCTTTTCGATCAGAGCCATCCGCCGTTGCAGGCGATCGGCCAGGTCCTCGGCCCGGCGCTGGGCATTCTGCCAGTTCAATCGGGTTTTCTTGCCAGCGCGTTCCTGTTCTTTCAGTTCAAAGGCCCGGGCGTCCCAATAGTTGATCTCTTTCTTCAGGCGCGCCTGGACCTCATGCGCGACCTTGTCGATTTCCGGCAAACGTCGTGCGCGCACCTCGCTGACATGTTCGCGGGCCAGTTCGATAGTGGCATATTCGAGCGCGGTCTTTTCAAGGCCGGTACGAAGCCAGTCATTGTCCAGATCGCTTTCAACCAGCGCAATTTCCTGGGATGTCGCGGGGCGCAAGTTCAGGTGCGGGGCGATTCCTGCGCTGCGTGCCTTGTTCGATTGATCAATGGCAACGAACTGGAGTTTTTCGGAAATGACATGCGGCTTGCCAGCGCGTGTGGGGCGGCCATCCTGCACGCTGTGCTCCATCAGGAAGATGGCCGAAATATCCTGGCCCGCGTCTGTTTCGTCTACCAGAACAGCGCCTTGTTTCATCAGGTAGTCGTATTTTTCCCGAATGACGCTGATCACCGCTTCCAGCAGCGGGTGACCCGGGCAGACGAACCGGGCGACGGGTTGCTGGTTTACCTTGGATTTTTCAAAGCAGATACGCTCGTATTTCTTTTGGACCGGCGCACCGGTGCCGATCTGCCGGTCACGCTCGCGTATGATTACTGGGACGTGGGTGATTTCCCAGCGCCCGTCTTCCCGAGGCTTAATCTGACCGCCCAACTGACGGAAAGCCTCAACGAAAAAGCTCTGGACGTGATGGGGCTGCAGGCGCTGGGCCTCAGCGCGCTCCATATTGAGACGCAGTTCCTGTACCCTCGCCTCTGGCATCGTATCGTTTGTGAGGGCCCGTTTCTTAAGAAGATCAAGCAGGTTCTGCTGGTCAACGGCACCATCGACTTTTTCGAACAATCTGGCTTTGACGTCCTCCCGCTCACCATACTGGATGGCTTCGAAAAGCAGGTCCTTGAGTGCGGTTCCTTCGAAAAGTTCTCCGAGCACATCGTAGACCCGACCACCAAGCGCCTCTCGGGCAGCCTCAAGTTTTTCAAGGAGACGGCCATAGACTTCGCCCTCCCGGGTGTCGGCAGCAACGAGGTTCCACAGATGGCACACTTCTGTCTGGCCAATCCTGTGAATCCGGCCAAACCGCTGCTCGATCTTGTTCGGGTTCCAAGGCAGATCGTAGTTGACCATCAAATGCCCGCGCTGCAGGTTGACGCCTTCCCCTGCGGCATCGTTGGCAATCAATACGAGCAGGTCCTTGTCCTGCATGAAGCGTTCAACGATTTTTCTGCGTTCTTCACGCGTCACACCGCCATGGATGACCGCGACCGCATCAGGCTTGCCGAGGCGAGCAGAAACCTTTTCCTGCAGATAGAATAACGTATCCTTGGGCTCTGTGAAGATGATCAGTTTCCGGCGATTACCATCGGAATCCGTCATTAAATCATCATCAAGAATCCGATTGAGCTGCGTCCATTTTGCATCGTTGCCCGAACCCAAAACATCCAGAGCCGACTTTTCCAACCGTTTAAGCGTTTGAACTTCGATCTCTAACTGATCAATGGTTTCCGCAGAGGTTGCACCTGTGACAATGCGATCCTCAAAATCATCAATTTCGTCTTGGCTATACTCTTCCAAGTTCCTGTACAAATCGTCATTCAAGGGTTGAAGACCGACATTTGCTTTCTTTCCACGCATAATGAGATTGGCCTCGGCAAGTTCGGCTTCCAGCCTTTCACGGCGACGTTTGAGGGATTGGTAAATCGCCGCCGGGGACGAAGCGAGCCGCCGCTGCAGGATTTGAAGAGCGAAGCCCACATTGTTTCTTTTTCGCCCATCCTCTGGCGCGAAACGCTGAACTCTGTTCATCTCGTTGCGGACATATTCCGTGACCTCGCTGTACAGCGCTGCCTCTTCTTCGGAGAGCTCGTACTTCACAGTATAGGCGCGGCGTTCAGGGAAGAGTGGCCTGCCGTCGAAGCGCAGCAGTTCTTCCTTGGTCAGGCGGCGCATCATGTCGGCTGTGTCGGCGATATGTACGCCGTCGCGAAAGCGTCCCTCAAACCGGTCACCGTCGAGGAGCGCCATGAACAGTTGGAAATCCTCTTCCTTGCCGTTGTGTGGTGTGGCCGTCATCAAGAGGAAATGGCGGCAAACTTGGCCTAGTTTTTGCCCGAGCTGGTAGCGCTTGGTGTATTTCACCTCACCACCAAAGAAGGTCGCTGACATCCTGTGGGCTTCATCGGCAATGATCAGGTCCCACTCTTGTGATCTGGCGAGTTTTTCCTGCAATTCTTCGTTCCGCGCCAGCACGTCCAGCCTAACGATTAGTCGATCGTGATCATCAAATGGGTTTCCTGACCGGGAAGACTCGATCATGTCACGGGACAGGATGTCGAATTCAAGATTGAACTTTTCCCCAAGTTCGTCCTGCCACTGTTCCACGAGGCTCCCGGGCGCAATAACCAGACATCGGTCGAGATCACTTCGGGCACGCAGTTCCTTGATGAGCAGGCCCGCCATGATGGTTTTTCCCGCTCCCGGATCATCGGCAAGCAGAAAACGCAGCGGCTGTCGCGAAAGCATTTCACCGTAAACTGCGGAAATCTGGTGGGGGAGAGGATCGACTAGGCTCGTGTGAATCGCCAAATATGGATCAAAATAATGAGCCAGTTTAATGCGATTCGCTTCGGTCACAAGCCGGAGCATCCCGCCGTCACCATCGAAAGACCATAGCTTGCCTTTCTCATCCAGGCCGATGCGGACTGCGTCATCGCGGTACAGTGTCGTCTCCGAGACCTCCCCTCCGGGTGTCCGAAAAACCAAGTTCACAGCTTGGTTGCCGATCCACTCAACCGAAACGACTTGCACGGCTTCTCCGGGGAGCACACCGGTAATCATGCTTCCGTTTCTGATGTCTTCCAGTTCAGCCATGGTGTCTCTCTATGTAAAATCTCCGACCAATCAACACCAACAGTAGCCCCTTTTGCGCGGGCACTATGAACTCCATGCCCAGTCCGATTTGCTGGGCACATAGAGGTAAAGCGCATTGCGCGTGTGGATGTCGAACATGCTCGGCCTCGGGTTTGAAGGTAAGAAATCCGTGTTTTCCCAAGAGCCTACAGCGCCAAGTGGCGATTCGCAGTACAAATCCGCCATTGATTGTCCTGCCGAAAAAAACCAGTCGGCACACACTGATCCTTTCCCTCACGCAGTTTCACGATTTCCATTGCTGCTCGTAGGCATTAATCCTTGGATTTAGCCTTCATCTAAACGCTTTGCGGTAAATCGAGGAACCGTCAGAACAGCACGCAAAGTCGTGGCAAAGCCTGCAAAATTGTCTGAGTTTCCTTCGGCATGGGAACTCGCATTTTTCTCTGTCTCAAAGATGCCAGAACCTAAACAAATCGCCCAAAGATTTTTTAAAGAATCCCCATACGTTCCCCCTATTTGGGTTTAAAAAATGACGGAAAACCTTTTAAAATCAAAGGCCCGGTCCGGATTGCAAATCCGTGTACACCGGTTCGATTCCGGTACTCGCCTCCAAATCTTTTCAAAGAATTTGCAGAGATGGCTCACTCTAAGAGCGCCCTCGGC
>Ga0209121_10005307_pt1 | contig 11704 bp, 12 predicted proteins | sample Cruoilmetagenom3_FD_187292 | JGI IMG/M metagenome (GOLD analysis project Ga0209121, IMG submission 187292) | Oil polluted marine microbial communities from Coal Oil Point, Santa Barbara, California, USA - Sample 3 (SPAdes) (version 2) | ecosystem: Environmental > Aquatic > Marine > Oil seeps ...
TATAAGAGCAAGGTTACAATTTACAATTCCATGTTTTCGAATGTGTCATCCTGAATTTATTTCAGGATCTGGTATGAGATGCTGAACCAAGTCCAGCATGACAGAAAAATAAGGCCATCAAGGGCGAGGAAGTAAGGGAAAATAATCACGAATTACACGAAAGGGAATAATATTATTACTTTCCCTCCACAGGCGGGAGGGAACTGAAGGGAGGGGGATATAGATTGTGTCATTGCGAACGAAATGAAGCAATCCCACAAAAGTAAATTTAAATTGATTCGCCTGCCTGTGCGTGTTCACATGCAAACAGCTCGTTTCAATTCTCGCAATGACATTTATTGGTTTAGTTAAACTGGTTAGTATGTCTATACCTATCTACCAACAATTTTTAAATATACTTGACAGAAAAGACAGTTTGTATAAAATGTCATATATATGAGTGTAATTATTAAACAAATTAGAAAGGAATGTATATGAAGAGAATTTTAGTTACAGGTGCAGTAGGACAGATAGGTTCGGAATTGACAATGGCTCTCAGAGAAAAATATGGAAATGATATGGTAATTGCAGCTGGTCACAGAAAACAGCCTACCGAGGAATTTCGTAATAGCGGACCATTCGAATCGATTAATATCTCCAATATTAGTGATGTAGAAAACATTGTAAAAAAATATAATATAGATGTCATATATCATCTTGCGGCAATACTATCTGCTGTGGGTGAAAGAAAGCCACAACTTGCATGGGATGTTAATATAAACGGTCTATATAATATTTTAGAAGTAGCAAGAGAGTATAAATGTGCTGTATTTACTCCAAGTTCAATAGGTGCTTTTGGTCCCTCTACCCCACCGAATGGAACCCCCCAAGATACGATACAAAGACCTACTACAATGTATGGAGTAACAAAAGTATCGGGCGAGCTTTTATGTGATTATTATTATAAGAGATTCCGTGTTGACACAAGAGGTGTGAGATACCCTGGTTTGATCTCATATGTTGCTCCTCCCGGAGGTGGAACAACCGACTATGCAGTAGAGATATATTATGAGGCATTAAAAAATAAAAAATATGTCTGTAATCTAAAGGAAGACACATCACTTGATATGATGTATATGCCTGATGGTTTAAATGCAGCTATAGACCTTATGGAAGCAAGTTCATCAAAATTAAAACATAGAAATGCATTTAATGTAACAGCTATGAATTTCACACCTGAACAGTTATATGCAGAAATTAAAAAAATAATCCCTGATTTTGAAATAATATATAATATCGACCCGATTAAGCAAGAGATTGCTGACTCATGGCCAAATTATATGGATGATAGTACAGCAAGGAAGGAATGGGGATGGAAGCCAGATTATGATATTACATCAATGACTAAAGATATGATCGAAAAGCTTTCAAAAAAATTAAATATTACATTTTAAACACTAAAAAAGGAGCGGTTTATGGCAACAGATAGATTGGTTAAAACCTTATATGAGAATTTGAATGATCTCAGAATAAAAGGGACTGACAAAGGACCTGAGATGGTTATAACAGGAATCAAATCCGGACAGGATAATAAAGGACCCAGATATTATATCAAAGGAAAAGACAATCAGGAATTTTTAAAAATGAATGCAAATTCTTATCTTGGAATGTCTCTCAGGAAAGATATAATAGAAGCGGAGGAAGAAGCTGCCAGGGAATTCGGTGCAGGACCCGGTGCGGTTCGCTTTATTAGCGGAACATATAAAGCACATATTGACCTTGAGGCAAGACTTGCAAAATTCCATCAAAGAGAATCTGCAATGATATTTAGTTCCGCTTATGTGGCAAGTCTTGGTGTTCTCGTACCTTTAATTACAAAGGAAACTGTAATTATAAGTGATGAATTAAATCATAACTGTATTATTAATGCTATCCGCCTTGCAAGACCAGTTGCAAAAGCTATATATAAACATAATGATATGGCTGATCTGGAATTGCAGATCAAGGAAAGTATCGGCAAGGGAAAAAGGGCAATTGTGGTCACGGATGGTATATTCAGTATGAGAGGAGACAATGCTCCCCTCGATAAACTTGTAGAGATATGCAATAGATATGACAGTGAATTCGAAGAGGGCATTACATCTGTGGTCGATGATTCTCACGGTGTTGGTGCAATGGGAGAAACCGGACGTGGGACCGAAGAATATGCAGGTACAAAAGTAGACATTTTAATCGGAACACTCGGCAAAGCATTCGGCATTAACGGTGGTTATGTTACAGGACCAAAGGTGATAACGGATTATCTTAGAGAAACTGCTCCAATGTATGTATATTCCAATCCGATAACGGTTTCCGAAGCAAGTGCCGCAAAAAAAGCTATAGATATTTTAGACAGCCCCGAAGGTCTTAAAATGCTTAAACATTTGAGAGAAATGACAAAAAAGTTTGAGAGCGGACTAAAAGAATTAAGTTATGAAACAATTGAAGGTGAACATCCAGTAGTTCCTCTTATGGTAAGAGATACGGAAAAAACTGCAGATTTGGTTAATTATCTTACTGAAAATGGTATCCTTGCCACAGGATTGAATTATCCGGTTGTTCCAAAAGGAGATCAAGAAATAAGATTCCAGATTTCAGTTGATCATACAGAATATGATATAGATTATGCCCTTGGTGTTCTAAAAAAATATAAAGAAACACATTAGATAAATTCTATATTTATGGGTAAATTTTTATATCTACCTTTTTTTATATATTTGTCAATCCTAAATTTCAGTTTCCATCCTGACCCCATTTTATTCATTCTACATTGGGAAGTAGCTTTTAAATTTTATCATAAATTTAATGTCCGATGATTTCTGAGGAATACTTTGAGTGTTTCTATTAATTACAAAATATAAAGATGTCTCCGGCTTAATGAGATATTCTATTAGAAAATCCAGTTCATTTTTATGTGTGACCGTTGAATATTGAAAAAAGGTTCTTAGACGAATATTACTTTTTAGATTCCATTTCCCTTTAAGGAAAAACCTTTCTTGTTTATATCCTGGTTCAAGGTTATACCCATACCCCAACGACAAATTTATACTCCTTTGCCTGAAAGAATATTCAGCTGAATAATATTTCAGATACCCTCCAAAATACGGACCCAACTGGCTTTCTAAAGAAATACTGTGCCCTGTGATTGGTTCATATTGAATTAACATGTAATGATTAATGTTTGTATAAATTGAATCAGTATCCCATAAAAGTTTTTTGGCTGGTAATATGTTATATAAAACTAATAAATTATTCAAAACGCCAAGGGTGATATGGGCACTGGCACTAATTTCATACAATCTTCGATCTAAATATTCACCATAATTGACGCCAATTCCTACTGCATAAAAAGGTATTATATTATTTTCTCTTGTAAAATTAAATGTAAGATAAGTCCAACCAGATAAAGATCCAAAAGGTGAATTTATATATGCTGTATTTATGTACATACTATCAAGTTTATTAAATCCAGATTCTATATTTAATCCAGGACGTACATACCTATAGAAATGAAAATAAATATCGGTATTGTTATTCTTATCAATTGTATATTGCATGTGCAATTGTGCTTGCTTTGGAAGATAAAAAAGGATATCAGCTCCTTTTATTTGGAATGTATCCTTTCTTTGAAGAAAAAACCCCCCTGCATCAAAATATTTTGTTTTAAATACGCTTCGAATACCAGTAGCAATGTTATTCACTGATATATTAAATCCCGAATCTCCTTTTTCTTCTACTAAAAAAATATTTGCTTGCAATTTTTTTAGCATAATATTTGTTTTTACTCCAATATTAACATCTTGAAGAGTCCTAGAATAAAATATTTTAAAAGGTAATTCCCATAATTCAAATCCTTCTGTAAAAAATGGCCTTTTCTCCGGGTAAAATAACATTAAAGATTTATCTATATTAAACTGTTCGATATCTGATTCAACTGTTGCATATTCCGGATTTACACTAATTCCCACCTGTAGAATTTTTGATTTGAAATTTATATCTTCCCCTGCCATAAAATAAGAAGAATTTTGGTTCTTATAAATTGCAATATATGGCTCTATTTCTGTTGTAATTGATGTACTTTTATTGACTTTGAATACAAACATTTTAGTAAAATTAAGATTATAAAAATTAGAACCTTTTATTTGTATATATGAACCTGATTCGAAACTTCCTGTTTTTGAGAGCCAAGCGTTTCTAATAAAGTTCATATATAGCACGAGACTATCTTTATATTGCAAATTGAGTTCCGAAAGAGGAATAAAAAATTCTGCTTTCCATAAAGAATCATTGTAAATTATTACTTGAGAATTCCATGTAAAATCATGTTCTTTAAAAATAGTGTTTCTTTTTATAATTATTCCGTCCGATTTGATATTTTTGGGATTGAGAAAAAAATAAAAACCCGAATTTTTATTTTGTGTAATTATAACGCCTAAAAAATCTTCATTTATATTAATATCATCTCTGTCCAGAGTCTCTGAAATAATGCCATATTTTGCATAACATAAAGCATCTACATAGAGTGTATCATTTTTTACCGTTACATTAATCTCCGTTTTACTCTTCATAGGTTCAAAACGATTAGGATAATAAGTGTAAAAATTTCCAATTGTTAAATTTACTAAAATGATAGAAATTAAATTAAACATTTATTACTCCTTTAAATAAAGCTGATATTTATCCACCTGCACTCTGATATTTTTTAAGAAATTTAATATAAATTAGTTTCCCCAATATCAAGTATACACTACTGATTATCATAGCGAGAAAAATCAAATATAAAGAATGAGAGTTAAAATATGCAAATGGTATATTTGCTACCAGTCCTAATGGTATTATTACAACAAAAATCCATTTTGCTATTTGTTTGTAAATTACATATGGAAAAATACTATAAGAAAAGAGCATGTTTTCAATCATTTGCAATGTATCTATCCTTGTATATATAACTGCAAGACTGGCAATGAAATATCCAAATGAATAACGAACAAATAAACCTAAAAGAATAAATACTATGTATAATGGAATGTCCCAAAAATATTTAAAAGGATTGTATTTTACCAGAAGTAGTAATGGAAAAATGATCTCTATTAAGTTCTTCATATTCATTTCATAAAGATTCATTATTAATTCCCGATGCTGAGGTAAAAGCAGAAAATAGTCGAACTTCCCCATTGCTACCCATGAACTCATACTTGAAAAACCACCCATGAAAAAGCTATTATACAATATTTCAATGATTTGGGCTGTTATTACAATAAAAATAACTTCATTAAAACTAAACCCTTTTATTATATTAAAATGCATAAATATTATTTTAAAAAATAAAATTTGAATTAGTAAATTAACAATATCAAACAATAAAAGTAAAAGAGTATCTTTAATATATACCTTATCCTTTTCTATGCTAATGTTAATCAATGCTTTTATAGTATTAACCACCATAACCCATATATACCTTAAGCCCTTTTTCTGAAAAGACTTTATTTACAACTGTTAATATAATAATATACGACAATGGAATCAATAATCGCTTTAAATCGAAAGTTTGGGTCCCAAGATAAATCGAAATAGGATAATCAATCAGATATGGAAAAGGACTGACATATATTATTTTTTTAAATAATGTCGGAAAAATCATAATGGGTAATATACCACCGGAAAAAAACATAGTAATAAAATAACTCCAACTAGCTAATGCACCTTCTCTTTCTATAAAAAAAGCAAATTGGGTGAAAAATAATCGAAGTTCAAAGTACAGAATAATGGAAATTGAAAATGCAATTAGAAAAAAGGGGATTGTATGAAAATTAATAATTATATAATTTTTTAAAGAAAATCCCACAAAGATAAATATTATACTATTCAGGAGAAATTTAAATATTAAAACTTCTAAATGCATGGATATAAAGTAATAATTGAGATTAATAGGAAGTGTTAGTATTCCATCCAAACCACCTGAGCGAATTTTACTAAAAAAACCTGTATCAACAGCTGGGATTAAACTTTGAAAAAAAGCCATAAGAAGCAAATAATAAGTTATTATTTCTGAACTGTTCAATGTCCCAATTCTTCCTGTCCATTTAAAAAAAACAAAAAACAAAGCAAACATAAGAATATTTTGCAATATAAAACTCCAGAAATTTAATTTATAGAAATAAGATACTCTGAAAAAAGTTATTATTTCGTTAATATAAAATTTTAAATTCATTTTATTTTTGTTTCAATTATATCCTCTAATTCAGGAATCCTTATTTCAATTTTCTCAATCCCTTCTTTTATTTCAATTTTATTTACTAAATCTTTAATTTTTTCTTTTTCTATTACTATGAAATATTCATTTAGTGATCGTTTTATAAATGGGGCTTCAAGTGACATACCATATTTAGTATGGGCAATTAAAGTCATCTTATTTTTTATTTCCTGCTTGAAAATCGTCATAGTTATATCTTCATGTAATTTACTATTATGTAAAAGGAGAATTCTATCTGTAAATATATCAATGCCCTGGAATATATGAGATGTCATAAAGACCTGCGAGTTTTGTTTTACAGACTTAAAGAAAATTGTAAGTTCTCTTCTTGAAATGAAGTCCAGTCCCACAAATGGTTCGTCTAAAAAAACAATCTTTGGTTCGTGTAATAATCCCGCTATAGTCTCGACTTTGACTCTTTCTCCAAATGATAGAGTTCGTACCTGATTATTGAGTTTGGATTCAATGTTTAGCATTTTTGCTAAATTCAATACTCTTTCATTTATTTTTTGAGAAGAAAGTCCATATGCGCTTCCAAAAAGTTTAAAATTATACATCGGGGATACATCATAAATCAGACGAGATTTTTGTGGATTGATAAGAGTTATTTCTTTCAAAAATTTTCTTTTTCTTTTGTAAGGTGTAAATCCCAAAACTTTAATATCCCCTTTTGTCGGGTACAATATACCGGTCATGATCTTAATGAGTGTTGATTTTCCCGACCCGTTAAGGCCAAGCAAAGCTACACTTTCATTCCTATTTATATGAAAATTAATATCTTTAAGAGCTTCAAAGTCTTTATATTTTCTAAAAAGATTATTTACCTGTATCATAATGTAGAATCTATCATATTTTTTATTCTCATTCAAGTGTTTTTAGGTATGAACAAAGTTTTTGAAATTCATCACTTAAATAATTCTCTTTTTCATCTGGAAAAGAACTACTTAATAATCTAAAAGATTTACTAAGTCCTTCCATAATACTACAATATATCACTTTTGCCCATACTCCTTCTATAATTCCTTTATCTCCTTTTAACTTTTTACTATCAAAAACAAAAAAACGATTTGAACCAATTTCGTAAAATTGCCAACCTATATTCAATGAGAATTTATCAATTCCTTTATATTGTCGAGTAAACATTTTGTCCTCCTATCTCAATATGAGGAATAATATCCCTCACAGAACCGTGCTTGAGGTTTTTCCTCACAAGGTTCTTCGTTAATATTCACTTCAATAACCATAAAGTGTATACGTATTATGATATATCTTTGGTTCGGGTAGAGGATAACGCTGCAAATACTTCTTAAATTGCTCCCAATTAAAGCTCTTTTTCTGATTTCTTCTGTTTAGCCATCTTAAGACCAATTTAATAACTTGATAATAAAATCTTTGTATCCCTCTAAAATTCCCACTGACACCATAATATCTGAAATGCCCTCTCAATTTAGCTCTCAATTTCTGCCACCAGTTTACCACTTTCGTTGCATTCCACATTGACTTTAATCGATAAGAAATTACAAACTTTGCTTGGCACACTCATTTAATTTCTCCTGCAATTTGCATTAATAGATTTGAATAACGATTGGCTTTGTTAATATTCCCTGTCGTTACAAAATTATTCCCTGGACAGTGGTGTATGCCTGCATTCTTCAATTTATCTGTGTATTTTGTTATTTCATTCCTTAATTGTAAAAATATTTTCTTTTGCATTATTTTATTTAGAGAAGTACTTTTTAGATTTCCAAGTAAGAAAGGGAAAGTTATACACGGCATGACATTCCCATTGTAATCTATAAAAAGAGAATTTCGCATGGCAGAACAACCGGATTCGTAAAATATATCATCTTTTAAAAATTTATCAGATGTTTTTAAAGATGATTTTAAATCATCACTATCTAAATATAAATTATCATTATTATTGCCCATAATTAAGTAAGAAAATCCGATCTTTATTTCATGTTTTTTCCAAAAATTATATGCGTCCTCTACTTCTTTGTAATTATAGCGGTTTACAAGAAATATAACTTCTAAATTTACTCCCATATCCTTCATCCTAAATAAATTATTAATAACTTCTTTAAATGCTCCTTTTTTACGGACAAGAAAATCATGGGTATTTGCATTTACTCCATGTATACTTACTCTTATATATTTAAGATTGCTACTATCTAAAACACTTGATAACCCATCTGGGACAAGTATACCATTAGTTGTAATAGTAATAGTGAAATTATAATCATATAAATTACTGAGTAGATACTTTATATCCGGGTGTAAAAAAGGTTCTCCTCCTGTTAGTTCAATTTCCAAAGTGCCAATGTCCCGCAATTGATGAAGAATTGATAAAAATAAATTTTTATCAATAAATCCTTTAGTATCTTTTCTTTTATCAAGCAAACAAAATATACAATTACTATTACAATGATTTACTATACTTATTGATACATTAGTTATTATATTATTATCTTTTATGAAATTTGCAAATTTAGTTTCATGCTCCTTAACTTCTACTTTCATAATTTTTTCTCCAGATAATAACCCGATGATAATACCATCGGGTTATTTCAGTTTATTTTTCAGTCCAAGATTTCAGATTATTTCTCAGGCCAACATCGACAACTATTATTTGGATATGATATAGGGACTGCAATGACTGTTACTACTACCTTGGGTTCTGAACTTTTTTCCATTTTACTTCTCCTTATTATAAGGTTAATGTTCTGATAACAGATTATCACTACAATTGTAAAAAAAAAAAAAACGATTTGTCAAGTAATTTCTTTGAGTGATGTTACAATGCTAAAATGTCACATACGAAGGGTTGAAAAAAATGTTAAAAATTGTAATCTTATTTAACAAATTATGATATGCAGTATTCCGTGAATCATTCATATTTTTCGATATTTAGTCCTATTGTTGCTTGAACTACGAATTTCCCCCAATTTTCACTGTTAACTTTTGAAATAATTGTTCTTTATTGCTCATCTTTGTTAATTCCATATTATAATTCTTTCTCTTGAATATTTTTAAAATACATATATATTGCTTAATCCTACTTCCGATTTGTCTGATAACTTTCTATTTCTCATTGACATAAATAGCATCATTATATAATATACATAGAAATATATTTAAAGGAGGAACAGTATGAAAATCCTTGCAATCAATCCAGGTGCAACATCAACAAAAATAGGATATTTTAATGATACAGATGAGATATTTGTTGATGTAATCAGACATAATCATGAGGAAGTCCACCATTTTGACACTCCAATTGATCAAATCAATTTTAGAAATAACCTTATAGAAAAGTTTTTAAAAACAAAAAATATATCATATAATGACATTGATGCTGTCGTTGGAAGAGGAGGACTATTTCATTCCCTTGAAAGCGGCACTTATGAGGTTAATGAAAGAATGATTAAGGATATATATGACGGGAACTTGCAAGATGAGCATATATCGAATATCGGGGCAATCCTTGCTAAAAATATCGCAGATAAGGCAAATGTAAAGTCTTATATTACGGATCCTGTTTGTGTCGATGAGTTCGAGGATATTGCAAGGATTACCGGATTACCCGAACTAACGAGAAAGAGTCTTCTTCATGCATTAAACATAAAGTATATAGGGAGAAAAGCCGCAAAAGACATTAATAAGAAATATGAAGAGACTAATTTTATTATCGCACATATGGGAACAGGCATTTCAGTAGCCGCACAGAAGAAAGGGAGAATTGTCGATTCAAACAGTCCGAATGACGAAGGTCCATTCTGTCCGCAGAGGGTGGGCACATTACCAATATCTCAATTGATAAAACTATGCTACAGCGGGAAATATACAAAAAGAGAAATGATTATTAAAGCTATTAAGAAGGGTGGTCTTTATGCTCATCTGCAGACTGATAATGTAAAAGAAATTGCTGAAATGGCAAAATCCGATAAACATGCCAAGTTAATACTCGATGCAATGTGTTATCAAATAAGCCGATATATTGGAGCCCAGGCAGCTGTTCTCCATGGTAAAATCGATGCCATAGTTCTTACCGGTGGAATCGCCTATAATGAATATTGTGTCGAAAAAATAAAGGGGATGATTGAATTTCTCGGAAAACCTATACTTGTCTACCCCGGAGAGGATGAACTTCTTGCAATGGCAGAATCCGTTTATAATGTCGAGTCAGGTATTTATGATGTAAAAGTGTATGAATAATAACAATATAAAAAAGCTTATTATAGGGGATATGCTTGGAGCATTTGTATCATTTATTGTCGTTTCATATATTATATCATTATTCTCAGCAATAAAATTACTCGAGATTTCTACTATTATAGTATTAATATTTTTATTTCGTTATTTTAATAAATTAAGTTTATCGGGATTTAAAAAATATTTACCTATATTATCTGTAATTGTAATAGCTTTGTTTTCTTATGCAATTGATATAAAATTAATAACTATATTGTTTCCTTATATGCTAATTGTAATCTTTGAAAATAATGTTAAAAATGTTCAAATAAGGAAATGTACAAATATAATATTTGCCCTTTTGGGCTATATTATAGTGCTTTTCTTTATGCAGGATTTAATGTTATTCGTTCTATTAGGAATGCTATTACATATCCTTTTAATACTATCCAGAGAATTTTTCTATGATTGTACACTTATTGATGAGAAAAGAAAAGATTATTTGGATCTTATTCAAAAACGATTTTTTACAGGTCGTTTTATTATCTACATTTTTTTCGCTTATTCCCCATTTCCTATAGCATTAAAGATGGTTGGTTGGCTTTATATATTACTTCTTTTTTTAGTAATCGATATACCATTTATAACATTTATAGTCTATCTCCGTTTAACTCATCGAAGTGAGAATTTCAAAAGAATCATTAATTTAATAACATATAGTATACCTGTGTTTTATATAATTCTATTAATAGGAAGAATTTTATGGAAATACTAAAAGCAGCTTTAATAGGTATAATCCAAGGGTTAACGGAATTTTTACCCGTATCAAGCTCGGGACATCTTGTTATTGTTCAAAAATTGACAGGTTTTAATCAACCACCTGTTCTTTTTGACATTACACTTCACCTTGCAACTGCTCTTGCTGTTATTACAGTTTACTATAATGAAATATTGAAACTTACATTAGCACTATTCAAAGGAAGGATAATTGTAGATAAGGGTGGTTATCATCTGAGCAGTAAGCGATTTTCATATGTTTTGATTTTAATTATTGCTCTTATACCTGCGATTATAATTGGTGTTTTGTTTAACGATTTTATAGAAAATGCATTTAATAATCTTCTTATTGTATCAATCGGACTTGCCATTACGACTATTATTTTATTTTTATCAAAATTGTTAGAAAATAGAAAAGGAGAAATTAATATAAAAAGTGGGATTGCTATAGGTATTGCACAGGCA
>Ga0209121_10005308_pt1 | contig 11703 bp, 8 predicted proteins | sample Cruoilmetagenom3_FD_187292 | JGI IMG/M metagenome (GOLD analysis project Ga0209121, IMG submission 187292) | Oil polluted marine microbial communities from Coal Oil Point, Santa Barbara, California, USA - Sample 3 (SPAdes) (version 2) | ecosystem: Environmental > Aquatic > Marine > Oil seeps ...
GTTTCACGATACGCCACTTGTGGTTTACCCACACTAACGTCAACACCATGTGTACGCTTAAGAATATCAATTTTAATATCTAAGTGAAGCTCACCCATTCCTTTAAGAATGGTTTCACCACTGTCTTCATCAGTTTCAACGCGGAAAGATGGATCTTCTTTAATCATTTTACCAATCGCGATACCCATTTTTTCTGAACCACCTTTATCTTTAGGTGATACAGCAATAGAGATAACTGGATCTGGGAATACCATTGGTTCTAAGGTTGCTGGATTTTTAGGGTCACATAATGTGTGGCCTGTTTGCACATCTTTCATGCCTACAACTGCAACAATATCACCCGCTGTCGCACCTTCTAGTTCAATCCGTTCATCGGCGTGCATTTCCACCAATCGACCAATACGTTCTGTTTTACCCGTAAAGGTATTTAGAACAGTGTCGCCTTTGTTCATGACGCCTGAATAAACTCGAATAAACGTCAATGCGCCGAAACGGTCATCCATGATTTTAAACGCTAACGCACGTAATGGGCCTGCTGGATCAACAATCGCAAACTTACCTGTCTCATTACCTTCGTCATCCGTTTCTGGTTGAGGCTTCACTTCTGTTGGGTTTGGTAAGAAGTCTACAACTGCATCCAATACTAACTGAATGCCTTTGTTTTTAAAGGCAGAACCACAGTATGTTGGGAAGAAATCAAGTGCGATGGTCCCTTTACGAATACAACGTTTGATATCGTCCATAGAAGGCTCTTCACCTTCAAGGTATGCTTCCATCAAATCATCGTCTTGCTCAACCGCCATTTCAATCAGCTTTTCACGGTACTCTTCAACCTTATCAACCATATCAGCTGGAGGCTCACTTACCGTGTAGTTTTCAGGCTGACCAGAATCATCCCAAACGTATGCTTTACGTGTTAACAAGTCAACAACACCCGTAAAGTCATCTTCAATACCAATCGGTAGCACCATGACTAATGGGTTAGCATCCAATACATTCTCAACTTGATCAACCACACGGTAGAAATCTGCTCCCATACGATCTAGCTTGTTTACAAAAATAACACGGGCCACTTCAGATTCATTCGCATAACGCCAGTTTGTTTCTGATTGAGGCTCAACACCACCAGAACCACAGAAAACACCCACACCACCATCTAGTACTTTTAATGAACGATACACTTCGATAGTGAAATCAACGTGTCCCGGTGTGTCGATAATGTTCATGCGGTGACCGTTCCACTCGCAAGATGTCGCAGCAGACTGAATCGTTATTCCACGCTCAGCTTCCTGTTCCATAAAATCGGTTGTCGCTTCACCATCGTGAACCTCACCTGTTTTATGAATTTTACCGGTTAATTTTAAGATACGTTCTGTGGTCGTGGTTTTACCTGCATCCACGTGGGCGAAAATACCGATGTTTCTATATTTGGCTAAGTCAGTCATAAGTCTACAATTGTTTAAGTTAAAGGGTATTATCCAAACAAAAAGCGCAGGCTTATGCCGAAAAAGAATTCGTTTGAATGAACTCGTTATTATATCACTGAATTTAACTCAATGAATAGACCGCTATCATTATTAAGCTTTGTCGAATTCATTACCCAACACTTCATTAAAAATTACCGTGCGTAAATTAGCCTACTTTTGCTACTCAACACCTCATTTTTTCGCAGTGTTCTGGCATAAAAAAACCCGGCTAAGCCGGGCTTCTTTACCTAATTTAAGGTTAGTTACAAGTTATAGCCCGTTTCTTCGTGAGACGTAATATCCAAACCTTGAACTTCGTCTTCATCTACAACACGTAAACCACCCGTTAACGCACCAACCAATTTCAAAATAACGTACGTTGCAATGGCAGTAAAGGCTATGGTTGACCCCACACCAACTGCTTGTACAGATAACTGCCCTTTCATCGTCGTAATACCATCAGCAAAACCGTAACCACTAAATACCCCCAATTGAGTTGAGGCAAACACAGCTACGATTAAAGAGCCTAATATACCGCCGACACCATGCACGGGGAACACGTCTAACGAGTCATCAATTTTCAAAACTCGTTTAATATATTGAGTCGCATTAAAGCAAACAAAACCCGCCAAAAGACCTAGGATCAACGCACCACCTGGCCCAACATAACCAGAGGCCGGTGTAATTGTACCTAGCCCGGCAACCATGCCTGTTACTGCACCCAAGGCACTTGGCTTACCAAATTTTTTCCACTCGATAACCATCCAGGTAAAGGCGCCCATTGATGCTGAAATATGGGTAACGACTATAGCCATCGCAGCATCACCGTTTGCAGCTAAAGCGCTACCACCATTAAACCCAAACCAGCCAACCCATAGCATGCCAGCTCCGGTGATCGTCATGGTTAAATTATGAGGCGGCATAGCTGTTGTGGGAAACCCTTTTCTTGGGCCGATAACAAGCGCCGCCACTAGCGCCGCCACACCTGCGGTAATATGTACAACAATACCTCCGGCAAAATCATACACGCCCATTGCAGCTAACCAGCCACCACCCCACACCCAATGGGTTACCGGCACGTACACGACAATAAGCCAAATGGCGCTAAACAGAAGCATCGCAGAAAACTTCATTCTTTCGGCAAATGCGCCAAGAATAAGAGCCGGCGTAATCACTGCAAACGTCATCTGGAACATGGCAAATAAAGCTTCCGGAATGTCGCCTGATAGTGTCTCCCGATCAATGCCAGAAAACATCATTTTTGATAAATCACCAATCCATGCATTACCTTCTCCAAACGCAAGGCTATAGCCGACTACAAACCATAAGACTGACGCCACGCAAGTAATAGCAAAGCACTGCATAAACACGGACAAGACATTTTTACTACGCACCAAGCCGGCATAAAACATAGCCAGACCAGGAATCGTCATAAAGAGTACGAGTGCGGTGGACGTTAGAATCCAGGCTGTATTGGCACCATTCAGTCCATCAGCCAACGCCAAGCTTGGTAATAACAATAAGCTTAAGCTTAAAACACTGTTAACTAGCTTCATCTACAATGCCTCAGGTCCTGTTTCACCGGTACGAATTCGAATCACTTTATCTAAAGTCGTTACAAAAACCTTACCATCACCAATTTTCCCAGTATTTGCTGCTTTAATTATCGCTTCTATTGCAGTGTCCAACTGATCTTCCGCTACTGCAATTTCAAGCTTAACCTTAGGTAAAAAATCAACCACGTATTCAGCACCTCGGTACAGCTCTGTGTGACCGCGTTGGCGCCCAAAGCCCTTAACCTCGGTAACCGTGATACCTTCAATACCAGTATCTGACAGTGCTTCACGCACATCTTCAAGCTTAAAGGGTTTAATAATGGCTGTAATTAATTTCATGCGAAACCTGTTTTTTTTATTGGTCGAATTTCTGATTCTGCATCAAAGCTGATCATTCATCAACCTATTTTGGTGCAAACTGTTAATAGCCGCCATTTAGCACAAAACGGCTATCAACTAATAAGCCGCAGCAAAGGGTTACTTAAAAATGCCGAGCCAATTCCAATTGAATAACATCATCATGGCGAAAAGGCGCAAGAGCGACATTGCTGGCTGCCGATATGAAACGCGCCTCTACGCTTAACACCCAACTAGCACCAATGCGCCGGCTTCCCTCAAGGCTGTAGAAGCGAGTGCTCTGATCAACATCAGCAATAACGCCAAATAATAGCTCACTTGACGCTGCGTCATTCATTGCTAAACGAGCACCCACAAAAATATCATTATCAAAAGCAACATCAGCACCGCGATCATCGTACAAGTATTCCGCTATCAGGCCAATATCAGCAGCGGACTCCATAACACCCACGAAGGTATATTCAAAACCGCCTGTAAACGCGTTAAATGTTTCACCCTGCCCACTACGGTGTATCAGCTCAACCTTCCAGAGCCACTCATCGAGCGTTGCTTGTACGTCTAGGCCGGTTTGATTAATAATGTCGTAAAAAGGAACCAACGCAATACCACCCGCGGTCGCGGTAGGAATAATTCTTGGCTCACGGCTCGTGCCATAAAAGTGGGAAACACCAACATCCCAATCATCAAACGTTTGACTCCAGCGCAAAGCATAATCTACATGCTTATCCTTAGAAGCAGATTGATATGCGGTGTGATCGTCTATTGCCGGTGTTGGGCGAAAACGCCCCTCTTTACCCGAAAAAGTTCGCTCTCTAAAGCCCGGTAATACAAACAAATCTACTGTTCCCCAGTCTTTAATAAGCGACAAGTTAAGCATGGTTTGCCCAAGCTTATCTTCACCGTCAAAGTTCTCAACCGTATCTGACTGATTAATAATATCCACTAAGTGTTGTGATTCAGTTACCCCCCAAAACACTTTGCCAACGCCTAAGCGCAACTCCCAGTCTCGCTCGGCATGAATCCACATCAGCTCACGCAAATCTGTATGTGTGCGTTGAGGGTCTTGCTCATCCCAACGAAAAAATGAGCTAAAAATAAAAGCATCACCACCATCATTCCAACTGTGGTAGAACTCCGGCGCAGCTGAAAACGATACGCTTCCGCCATTAAACTGCTGCTGATCTAGAGCTGATTGCGTGAAATAGCGATACTCCCCCGCTACATACCCAGACCATTCGCTTGCGAAACCGGGTGTTAGAAAAGCGACCACTCCCATTAACAGGCCGCACACAACTGCTTTTTTAATGCTCATTTACCTGTACTCAGTATTTAACGTGCTCGCTTTAAGCTACTTTTATTAAAGTCACGGTCAGACAAACCTTTTTGAAACTCGTAGTTTGAAAAGTCCAAGCGTGTTTCTTTTTTTGTTTGATGATTCACCGTGTTTAATGAATCAGGGCGCCAATATTTATCCATGTACTGCTGATAGCCGGTTGCTGTCGTCGTTTTTAATAAGGTATTTTTACGGTCATAATATTCAATCTTCAAAGGTTGATACTTTTCTTTACTAATCCAAGCAATTAAACGCGTATACCCTGAATATTTATAGTTAGGCTTTGATTCAACAACAAACACATCTTCACCATTAATGGCTTCATCGCGTAAGTACAAATAGGTGAACTTTGGCACCTCACGGGATGATAAATCTTCAAAGGCAAACTCACTGCCCATAAATGGGCCCGATTTATTTTTAGATGAAATACGCTTCACACGCTTTAGGGCTGGCAAATATAACCACTGATCATCTGCATCTAAAATATGTGTGAAGGATAAAAAAGCGGTGCCCTTAATATCAGCCGGCTCATCAAAAATAGTTAAACCCTTATCCCCATCCCCTTCTACCTCAAGGTTTTTAGATCGCATTTTTCTAATACTGACATCACCATTTGCATTCTTCAGTGTCATCACCATATCTGACGACATATCGCCAAAACCGGCATCCCTCTTATCACCTTCTACGGCTATTTCCATTCCTTTTTCTTCCGGCGTTTGCGCGCTGGCCATCAATGGCAACAAAAGCACCAATAAACTAACTAATTTTTTCATGTTTTTTCCTTATCTAGTTTGAGTAATAAAATAGGTAACAGCAACAAATCTACGACTAACGCAATCACAATAATCCATGTTGTTAACGTGGCCATATCTGAATTAAGCGCAAAAGGTGACATCATTAAAACACCAAAGCCTGCACTGAGGATCAATGTACTAATGGTTAATGCTTTACCGACATGAGTAAACGCATAAGTAATCGATTCTTCAGTGCTATAGCCCTTTTCACGTTTAGCACGTAAATATTTACTTAAAAAGTGCACCGTATCATCCACCACAATACCCAATGTCATACTAACAACGGATGCCAGTGCCATATTAACCTCAACATACAACAACCCCCAAAGACCAAAGCCAATAATGACGGGCACCAAGTTCGGCACAAGGCTTAAAAGACCTATCTTGATTGAACGGAGTGCAAAAACAAGAATCATTGATATCAGCACTAATGCTAACACTGAGCCACTAAGCATGCTTTTTATATTTTTTTCTGTCAGGTGGGCAAATATTAAAATCGCCCCCGAGCCTTTTGCTTGCATATTCGCTGGCAAATGACTCTGCATCCATTGTTGCACACGCTGTTCAAAATCTAGCAGTTCAACATTACTCATTTCTTCAACACCCGCTACCAAAAGGGTCTCTGATTTATCAATGTTAACCTGATTATTTAAATCCAAACCATAGGGCAATGACATTTCATATAGGAGCAGATATTGCGCAGCCATTTCTCTACTTTCTGGCAATTTATACCAAGCAGGGTCATCCCCATGCATATTTTTATTCAGCCGCCTTAAGGTATCGCTTAAAACATACGTATTAATGATTTCTGGTTGTTCTTTAAGCCACTGAGCAAACAGCGCTAAATGCTCTAGGTATTGCGGATCACTGATCCCCCCCTTACCTTCAGCTGGTAAAGAGAACGATATTTGAAATAGACCACCAACGGATTGATTAGCAAAGTCAGAGTCACCTCTAAATTCAACCGATTCATCAAAATATTTAAGAAACTGTTCTTCTGGTTTATTTAACGTAGCGGCATAAGCTGAAATGAAAACAGCCACTGCTGATAACAACAATATAATATTTTGGTAGCGAATCACAAACTTAGAAAAAGACGCTAAGCGTTCCACAGAAATATCTTCACCCACTTTCACGCGGACAGGTAAATAACTCATCATCGCTGGTAAAAATGTGAGCGAAAGACAAAAGGAAACAAATACACCCACTGCCACTAAGTTACCTAAATCATTAAAGGGTGGAGATTCACTAAAATTCAAGCATAAAAAACCAATCATCGTGGTTGCGCTTGTTAAAAATATAGGCTGTAAATTAATCCGTATACTTTCAAGCAAAGCCTCTTTTTTTGCGACTTTATGCTGCAAGCCATACATAAAAGTAACCAATAAGTGAACACTATTGGCAACCGCTAATACCATTATCATTTGTGCCGAAGAAATAGAAGCAGGCGTTAATTTTACCCCTGCATAACCGCCCAAACCTAACGCAATAACATCCGAAAAAATGACAATCAATGTAATGCCTATGACTGCACTAATACTGCGCAATAAAGCAAACATAATAACAACCATCAATAGTAAACTCACCGGCACTAACAAGGATAAATCATTCTCCCCCGCTTCAACGAATGCATTATTTAAAAACGCTATTCCGGTTATATAAAAATTAACATTAGGGTAAGCCTTCTCAAACTTAGCCACCATGTCACGTGTGCTAGACACCACGTCTTTTAACTCTTTATCCGCGTCAAGCTTTGGATATTCAATAGTAATATTCAATGCCGTAACACGCCCGTCAGCAGACACCAGTCTCTTCAGTAGTAACGGGTCCGATAGCCCGACTTGCTTAATTCTTTCAATATCTACAGCCTGCAAGTCAGTGGCTTCTTCATACAAGCTCTCAACGACTAGGTCATCGTCTTCTGCATAGGTATTCTGGAAGTTTTGCAGCGAATCCACACGCCTAGAATGTGGGATTTGCCAGGCGGATGTTGTCAGCTCTTCGGTCAGTTTGAGCACCTCCGGCTGAAACACATCACCCTTTTTGGGCTCAATTAAAATGAATACGTTATCTGACTTTGTATAGGTATTTTCAATTTTGTCGTAAGCCAATAATTCAGGGTTATCATCGGTAAAAAAAGCACGGTAATCATTATCAAACCCTAAATACTGCAAACCATTTCCAGCTGTTAGTAACACCAATAGGCTAACAGCAATAATCCATCCACGATACTTAATAACCCACTGACTAAAATAGCTTTCTAAACGATCCATCTATTGGTTTCTCTCTAACCTATACATTAACAACTCAAGCACTTTCATTAAGCGTCTTGCTCCAACACCTTCGCTTTGTTTTTATCAAACTTTAGCAATAGACCCGGCAAGAATAAAAAGTTTGCGGCTAGGGCGGCGAGAATAATCCATACCGTTAATAGCGCCATATCGGTGGTCATCGCAAAGTGTGATGCCATTAACACACCAAAACCACCTATTAAAACAAGCGTACTAATGCCCAGCGCTTTACCGACATGGGTAAAGGCGTATGTAATTGATTCTTCTGTTGAATAGCCTTTTTCGCGCTTTGCACGTAAGTATTTACTTAAGAAATGTACCGAGTCATCCACCACAATGCCCAGTGTCATGCTCACAACAACCGACAAGCCCATATGAACTTCACCGCTCAGTACGCCCCAAAGACCAAAACCAACCCCTGCGGGTAATATATTAGTCACCAAGCTTAACAGGCCCATTTTAACCGAGCGCAAAGCCACCATTAAAATACCTGAGATAAGGATCAGTGCCAGTACAGATCCGACAATCATGCTGGTTGTATTGGTATCAGCTAAATGTGAAAACATCATTAAGGTTCCCGTACCAATTGTCGTCATTGTGCTGGGGACATTTGCTTTTAGCCAAGCCTGCGCTCTATCTTCAAGAGCCATCAACTCATTATTGGTCATGTCTCTCACGGTAACTATCATACGTGTTGCTGATTTATCCACATTGACTTGATTATTCAAATCTAGACCATAAGGTAACGACATTTCATACAGCAGCGTATACTGCGCGGCCAAATCACGGCTTTCAGGTAATTTTTGCCATGTAGGGTCATCTCCATGCATATTTTTATTAAGCCGCAACATGGTATCGGTAAACACAAACACATTGGTCGTCTCTGGCTGCGCTCGGTACCAATCGGCAAATGCTTTTAAATTATTAAGGTACTCTGGCTCACTCACTCCTCCTTTTGCATTAGCAGGAAGCGAGTATGTCAATTGAAAAGTACCGCCCATAATATCCATAGTTGCATCCGAATCAACTCGGAACTGTATGGTATGATCAAAATACGAAGTAAAATGTTCTTCGGATGTATTCAATGGTATAGCCGCTGCTGACAAAATGGCTACAACACACATCAACAGCAATAAAGGGCGATGAAATTTAATAGAAAATCTTGAGAATTGCTCTAGGTAGGGAACGGCTGCATCTTCTCCCTGTTTAACGCGCACTGGTAAGAAGCTCATGATTGCTGGTAAAAAAGTCAGTGAAAAAATCATCGACGCAAAAACACCCACCGCCACCAAATTACCCAAATCTCGATAGGGGGCTGACTCATTGAAGTTCATCCCTAAAAAACCAATCATCGTAGTCACACTCGTTAAGAAAATAGGCACTAAGTTAATACGCAAACTTTCTTTTAACGCCTCTGTCTTCGCCACATTATGCTGCAAATCAAAAATAAACGTGACCAGCATATGCACACTATTAGCCACAGCCAACACCATAATCATTTGCCCAGATACAACTGATGCTGGCGCCAGTAGAACCCCAGCATAACCGCCCAAACCAAAGGCGACAATCGTCGACATAAAAATAACCAAGGTCACCCCGAACACCGCACTGAAACTGCGTAATAATATGGTGAGAAATAAAACCATCACCACAAAACTAATTGGAAAAAGCGTTTCTCCATCCCCTTGGCCAGACTCAACAAAGGCATTGTTCATAAATGCCATACCAGTTACATAAAACTTAACTGTCGGGTATTTTTCTTGGTATTTTTTTACCAATTCACGCGCATGGGCCACCACCTCACGTAACTCATCTTCAGGCTCAATTTCAGGAAACTCAATCGTCACATTAACCGCAGTTGCCGCGCCATCTATAGATACGATTCGTTTATAAAGAAGCGGGTCGCTAAGTGCCACCGATTTAACCTGCTGAATATCGTCTTCTTCTAAAGAGCTGGCCTCTGCATATAAATCCTCAACAATGAGGTCATCCTCTTCTGCATACGTATTCTGAAAATTTTGTATTGAATCGACTCTGAGTGAATAAGGAATTTGCCATGCCTCTTCCGTTATGTCCTCAACAAGGGTTAACATTTCCTTCTGGAAAACATCGCCTGTTTCAGGCGCGATAAGAATAAAGACATTATCCGATTTAGCATACGTCGCTTCATTCTGATTAAACGCCATCAAGTGTGGGCTATCTGCTCTGAAATAAACTCTATAATCCGGCGTAAAGCCAAGATATTTAACCCCAAAACCTGACGCAGCAACCCCTAACACGCTCAGTACTATAATTACCACCCGGTAGCGTATAACCCATTCACTAAAATTTCTTTCTAAACGGTGCATGATTAGTCCCTTACCTTTAAACCTATAATAATTAAATTGAGCAAATTGCTCAGGCGCTTTTCTAGTTGATCCAACGTTTGATGATGCATAAATGTAGGCGTACTAAACATCACCCAAGAGGCCATAATCGCCAAGCCTGTTTGCTCTATATCCTCTATCGCCCAACACTTTTGTGCCTGACCTTTTTCTAAAATAACCTTAAGGATCGACAGCTCACCGTCCCTTTTTTTATCAACCACCTCTGAACTCGTCTCACATAAAGCCATAATCATGTCATTGATAGCTGGGTAGCTGTTTAACTGCTCAAAGTTATAATGCAAAAGCCCCTTTGCATAAACAACCAAGCTATCAATGGCACTTTCTAGTGGCTGCTCAAGTAACAATTGAAGGTCAGCCTCTTTTTCTTCAAAGCAATGCAAGGCAAACGCCTCAGCAATACTGACCTTACTGGGAAAATAGCGATATAAATTTGAGGTCGACATGCCTAAATCTTGTGCAATTTCTGCCATGGCTGTTTTTTTAAATCCAAACGCTCTAAAACGCTTATCAGCGGCACTTAGGATGTTCTTTTTTATCTGCTCTTCAGATAAGTTCGTATCAAATCGCTTCATTCGCGCACTATAACAAATAAACTGTGAACATTTAATATAATATTCACAGTTTACATTGCATTTACCTTAAACATAGACAGGGCTTTTAATAAGCCCTCAAGTCGACAGCATATAGTTATAAAATTAAGAACGCCCTATAAGATGAGAAAAAATAACTAATTCAAAAATAATTCTTACAGCAATTAACGAACTTCCATAGAGAGAAGACGCTACTAGTTGTTTCAATAGCGCTCCCTTTCTTAACGAGTTTCAAAGTAAAACCCAACATTAACGACACCGCTAAATATCATCCTATAACTATTTTCTTAGTAGTTACTGAACTACTTTAGGTGTTGACGACAGTAATTGATTCTTCAACCTACTTAATAATTAACTGTAATAGATTCAAAAATTTCATTATAGGCAAATTACAACAGTAACTATTAGCCCACAGGAGCTATATACAGGAAACTAAATGAACGGCTGTGAGTTTTATACATTACCAGGATCGGTAAGGTAAAAATTTGCCATTTAATGTAAGGACAACTCTATCACCTTTGACATTTTCTTCTTTGTCGACATCCATTGTAAAGTCTATTGCACTCATAATACCGTCACCAAACTTTTCCTGAACTACTTCCTTTAGCACCTCTCCATAAACACCAACAACCTCATATAAACGGTAAACAAATGGGTCAGTTGGAACGGATTGATCCCATTTCTTGGTTGGAAATGTTGCTAGAGCTTCTGCCACTTCTTGGTCTAATTCTAGGTAATTGGTAATCTGTGTTGCTTGCTCAATTGAAGTACTATTCATTCCTAAACAAGCTGAAGATAGCCATACTGGTGACACTTTCAATTCATCAGCAATTATTTCCCACGTGAGATTTTTACTTACTTTTGCTGATACTATCGCATCAGTCATCGATTGTTTGTTCATAATATCCCTTCATTCTAAGTTATAAGTT
>Ga0209121_10005309_pt1 | contig 11702 bp, 10 predicted proteins | sample Cruoilmetagenom3_FD_187292 | JGI IMG/M metagenome (GOLD analysis project Ga0209121, IMG submission 187292) | Oil polluted marine microbial communities from Coal Oil Point, Santa Barbara, California, USA - Sample 3 (SPAdes) (version 2) | ecosystem: Environmental > Aquatic > Marine > Oil seeps ...
ATCGAAGATATTACAGAATACATTGAGATATTTTACAACCGACAGCGTCGCCAGGCTAAACTGGGATTTCTGTCACCTGTGGCTTATGCCCAGAAATACCATGCCAGGCTGGTAGCAGCATGAAAGGTCTGGTGTCCACTATTGACATCCGACACCATTGGAAGGCAGCATCGAAGAACTGACAGGGAACAAACTGGTCCAGAAAGCATTCATTGGTGGAACTTAGGAGTAAGACGGTTAATAACTGTAGTTTCAACATAATCAGGAATTTAGAAGGAGGTGTAAAGATGCAGAAAATAAATGTCGGGCTTACTTAGACTATACCGAAATATAAAGAAAGGAGAACAGCAAATGTCAACCAGTAAAATGAAGGGTGTAGAAGATTCATTACTACCTACCCCAAGTGAAAAGCGGGCTCTTCCTGTCGGTGTCTATCTATTTACGTTGTTCGGTGCAGGTGTAGCGATACAGGGCTTTGTACTAGGGGCCTTCACACTCCCACCGGCAGGACCGCTAAATATCACGCAAGCGGTGGTGGCCATACTAATAGTTGGTGCTGTAATGGGAGCTGCTTTCTCATTCAATGGCACACTTGGATTAAGAACGGGGATTCCTTTTGCCATCCAGTCACACTATTCATTTGGTAGATGGGGAGGTATTTGGCCCCAGCTTTTGAGAGCTTTGCCTGCCATCTTCTGGTTAGGAATTGGGACTTGGATTGGTGCTTTAGCTGCCAATGGACTGACTACCGAACTGTTTGGATGGGGAAACGTTTATATCTATTTTGTCATTTTGACCATTATCCAAGCCATAATCTCTTGGTGGGGAATCCGAGGAATAGGCTATATTAGTTCCGTGATGGGTGTGGCCTTAGTAGCAATGTTTATCTATTTTCTGGTTGCAATTTTCCAAACAAGGACTTTGGAATTGCAAGAAGCTTGGCTGGCAGCAGGCTCTTGGGGTTTACCCTTTATCGCGGTAATATCTACCCTGCTCGCGGTACAAGTTACCGGATTTATAAACATTGGAGATTTGACACGACACTTGAAACCGCAAACACAAAGGACAAATTTTTTGGCTAATTACCTCAGTTTCCCTATCGGCTACCTATTCATACTGTTCATGGGAATTATAACTGCGGCTATTGTCATGGTCGCTGACCCAGTAGAGGCTCTTATGGCTATAGCACCATCAACAGGGATGGGGTTAGCTCTTCTATTCTTTGTCTTCTTTGCTCAGTTTACTACAAACACAGCCTACAATATTCTTCCCCCCGCCCTAGTTTTACAAGACATATTTAAGAAACTGAGCTGGAGATGGGGTGTAGGTATCACCTGTGCACTCAGCCTAGCAACTTTCCCTTGGGTCCTGCTAACTAGTACGTGGTTTTTCCCATTTGTCAATTACATCGGTGCTTTCTTGGCTCCAGTAGTAGTCGTTCTACTCTTCGATTATTGGGGTGGACTACATCGGCTGGACGTAAAGGAGATATTGGATCAATTCTATGGTGAGCGCAGAAAAAAGCACTTTAGAGGTGTCTCTTTCGATGGGATCATAGCTGTCATAATCGGCGGTATAGTGGGAATTGTATTTTTGCAGTACTCTACTTTTGCCTCTGCAGCAGCAGCAGTGATAGCATATCCCATACTCAGGGCAATCGGAATAGATGAGAGGTTAAGACGTTCGAATCCGCAGTCACTGTATTAAAAAGTCGCTATCTGGTGTAAAAATAAATATAGGAGAAAAGCAGAGCAGAGAAGTCGACAATCTGTACTGTGAGTGCAAGCTTTAGATAATAGCAAGTTGGCTTGTTTTATAACTATAGAGAGGTATAATACCCTTAACTAAGTTAGTCCGATTGGGTATTGTTTTTCTCTAAGGTGGTGGGTTATGTTGTGAGGGTATCTATTTTGATGCTGGAGTATCCAAGGGGTTGTTATCGTTTCTATAGATGCGAGACGCATCAATAGTACAGTTATGCGGGAGGAGTTCAATGAAAATAATGGTTATAAACCCTAATACCTCGGTGGAGATGACTAACGGAATTGATAATAGTGCTAGGAAGTATGCAAGGCCTGATACTGAAATAGAAACAGTCTGCCCAAAGCAAGGCCCTCGTTCAATTGAGTCTGCTTATGAGGAGGACTTGGTTTCAGAAGGGGTGCTGGAAAGAGTAATTGAAGGAAACGAGGGGAAATTTGATGCCATAATCATTGCGTGTTACGGTGATCCTCACTTACATAGTGCCCGAGAAATTTCAACGGTACCTGTTTATGGTATTGCTGAGTCATCAATGCACGTGGCATGCATGCTGAGCTACAAATTCTCGATTGTTTCTGTTCTGGAGAGGATGAGGCCAATACTGGAAGATCTTGTGGCACGGGTGGGGTTAAACTCCAGATGCGCCTCAATAAGAATTGTGGAAATTTCTGTTCTTGATATTGAAAAGGACCCGAATATTACTATTAAGGCATTAACTGAGGCATCAAAGGTAGCTATAAAAGAAGACGGAGCAGAGGCCATATGCTTGGGATGTGCCGGTATGGTCGGATTGGACAAGCCCATGGAAGCAGAATTAGGCGTACCGGTATTAGATGGCGTTGTTTGTGCAGTGAAAATGGCGGAGGCAGCCTTTGACTATGGATTAAAGCTATCCAAGATAAAGGCGTTCAAAAAGCCTGGACCTAAGGAGTTTGTTGGATTGGAGCGATTCCGAATAGTGTCCTGAGGAAAAGAGGAGCAGGACAATAGAAATGGATTAGTATCTGGTTAAAACTGTTATGCGAAGGAGGGCAAAATGGCGGATAAAAAGGCACGAACGGTTAAAGTTTCCTTGATACAATCAGGACCACAGACAGAAAATATAGAGCAAAATATGGATGACCTCCTCAAAACGATGGATGAGGTGGGTAATAGGGAGCACCCTGATTTTGTACTGGCTGGTGAATTGAGTTACTTGCCTTATATCGGGGCAGTTCTCGATAAGAAATACTTTGACTGGGCTAAATCGATACCGGGCCCAACCACAGAACGCTTTGCGGAAAAGGCTAAAAAGTATGGGATGTGCATACTTCTTGGGGTGTTTGAAAAAGCACCTGCCGAGGGAGTCTATCATAACAGCACCGTGGTTCTAGGACCAGATGGCAATGTTATAAAGGGTATTTTCCCCGATGGTAGAAAAACTTTACGTTATACCAAAACTCATATACCCTACGTTGTGGCTAAGCGTTCCGAGTACTATGATGAAACTGTCCATCTCCCCCCTAGCTGGGGTACCTCTATCACCCCACCCGCTGGTTATAGGAATGGTTACGATGAAACCTTCTATTTTACCGCTGGAGATGGCTGGCCTATATTCAATACACCTAAGGCAAAAATAGGGATAACCACATGCTTTGACCGACATTTTCCTGAGCCTTATCGAGTTTTAGCCTTACAAGGGGCAGAGATAATATTCACGCCGTCGGTGGCTATGGCGTTTAGTGCTGAAAGAGGAGCTAGTATGGCCGAAACCTACCTTATAGAGCTTCAAGTACGTGCTTTGGAGAACTCCGTATGGCTTGCCACCGTGAATAAAGCTGGCACCGAGTACTTGGAGGGTCAACCAACCTATTGCTATGGTAATAGTGCTTTGATGCACCCCACTGGAGAAGTTGTAGCTAAGGGTTCAGCCGACAAGGCAGAAGTCGTGAGTTACGAACTGGATTTAGAGGACATTAGCATGACCCGCCGTTTGCTACCACTATTTGCACAGCGTAAACCAGAATTGTATGATATCATCACTTTGAAAGGTCGATAACTTTTGGCTGAGGTGCCATTGATAGTCACTGGACGAAATGAATGTAAGTGGAAGTCATTTCTCAGGAAGAGGATGATGTACCTCCACCCCGATTTATGAATGAGCCAATCAAATCAGGGGAATTTGCCGGGGATGTCATCCATAGAGACGGGTTGGAGCAAATGCTCGACCAGTACTATATTCCCAGCTCCCTTATCGTATCGCATTCACCCAAGGACTGGTCATCAGAGAGAAGCCGTTCTTAGGGAGTTAGGTCTCCAAGACGCGGCTGAGAAGCTGAAAGCATATGGCAAGCTTAGATGAAGTTACATCACTAAGAAAAGGAGGTGAGATATATCAGTAAATATTGTGAGGGAAATACGGTAGCTTGTTAAGCAGAGTCAATCAATACTAAGAAAGTGAGGTGAGACATGGTAGTAGATACTGTAGTGAAGAATTGCAAGATTGTAAGTCCGGAGGGCATCACCGCCGAAGGTATTGCTATCAAGGAAGGCAAAATAGTAGCTATTGGAAATGATGCGTATCTGCCTGAAGCTGAAAAGACTATCGACGCTGGAGGCAAATACGTTCTTCCTGGGATTATTGATGCCCATGTTCACTATGGAGTTTATCATCCTTATGATGAAGAAGTTCATGACATGTCAGCAGGTGCCTATGCGGGTACCACCACCACCGGTTGCTATGTGGGTCTGGGAGCAAGTGCCCAAAAGGGGCCATATACTGAGGTTTTCGACAAGTGGAAGGATACTTGGGAGAGGAACACAGTTATTGATGGTTTCTTCCACGGCGGCGTGCTTTCTCAGACTAACATAGACGAGGTAGAAGATAACGCCAAGCGGTATGGTATAACCAGTTATAAAATACTGATGACCTGTAAGGGTGAGGAGGTTGCTATAATTGGAGGCGACCCGGCCGATGATGGCTTCCTGTGGGCTGCTTTCAATAGTATCGCCCGGCTGGGCAAGGCAGGCCGAGTGAATTTACATGCTGAAGATATTGAAATCATAGCCCGTATTTTGCCAAGCATCAGGGCTACGGGTAGGCAGGACTTGGCTGCTTGGGCGGAGGCTCGCCCTGGCTACTGCGAAACCCTAGATGTCAGCCGGGCTATAGCCATTGCCAAGGTAACTGGATGCCCTCTCTACTTTGTGCATATCCACTACCCAGATAGCATTGAGGTCATCGCCAAGGCTAAGGCTGAGGGAGTTGATGTAATCGCCGAAACTTGCCCGCAATACTTGGTGCTCAATAGTTCTTCCAATGTCTCTCCCCCGTTGGCTAGAATAGCCCCACCCCTACGGGATGAAGCTTCTAACGATGCTTTGTGGCAGGCAATAAGAGACGGTATCATTACATGCATGGGCAGTGACCATTGTTCCACTACCACCGGTATGAGCAAAGACTTATGGACAGCACCACAGGGGGCGCCAGGCCTAGAAACTCTACTGCCCATTATGCTTGGTGAGGGAGTCAGCAAAGGAAGGATAACTCTGGAGAAGCTGGTCGAAGTACTTTGTTACAATAACGCCAAGGCTTTTGGCATTTATCCCCAGAAGGGAACTATCCAGATCGGCTCAGATGCCGACCTAGTTATAGTTGACCTTGAGAAGAAGGTTAAGCTAACTGGTGTTAACCAGCACTATGCTCTCAGTGACTATTGTGGTTTCGAAGGTTGGGAGATAAAGGGCTGGCCGGTGCTCACCATGCTTAGGGGTAACGTTGTCGTTGAAGAGGGAAAGATGGTTGCCAAGCCAGGTATAGGTAGATACGTACCTCGCTCCCTATAGAGTCAAACTAAAGCAAATTTAGGCAGATCACCTAACCCAAAGCATCTAGCCTTGATTAAACAGAGGGTGGTGGAAGTAGTATTGTGCTCCTGAAGCTTGGTTCTTTTAGGGCATTTAGAAGTGAAGACAAGGTTCAGCGATTTTGAATCGCGAATGCTATAGGTTAAGTTCAACAAGGGGGTAAATAAAATGATTAAAAAGGTAGCTATTTTAGGTAGCGGTGGCGTTAGTAAAGCGATGGCGGCTGACTTGGTATTAAAAGGACTTGAAGTAAACATGTGTAATGCCCGAGTTTCAGTAAACTTCAAACCGCTACTTGAACGTAAGGAGATTGACCTAGACGATAGAAGAAAAGATATAGATGGCATCCGAAACACCGCTAAACTGAACAAGGTTACCACAGACTTTGAAGAAGCGGTAAAAGGCGTTGATTATATCATGATAACTGTCCCAGCAACCGCTCACAAGCTTTATTTTGATTCGGTGATGCCTTACTTGGAAAATGGACAGACCGTATTTATATGGCCAGGTAACTTTGGGGCATTACTCTTCGCCAAGATTCTCAAAGAAAAAGGGATAAAGAAGGATGTAGTGCTAGCCGAATCGGACACCGTTCCAGTACCATCTCGGTCGCTGAGTCCCTGTGAAGTAAAAATAGTGTGCGACTGCATAAGATTCTGGGCGGCTACCCTTCCCGCTAAGAACGCAGATAAAGTAGTTAATGATTTGAAGCCCCTCTACCCGGCGGCGGAACCCGCTGAGAACGTGATGGCGACTTCATTAAGCAATCCCAATACAAGTGTGCATCCTATCGCTACCCTTCTAAATGCCGGCTGGATTGATACCCTGAGAGAGAATTTCTACCTCTATCAAACGGGAACAACCTATTCAATCGCCAAAGGAATCAAAGCCGTCTACAATGAAATGCAAAACGTTGCTAACGCTATGGGAGTGCAGGTTTTACAATATCCCGAGCATACCTTCTGGGAGCGAAGCACCATCATGGGTGCCTACTATAAAGCTCCCTTTGATAGCGAAAGCGCTGTGGCCTCAGCTAGTGGCCCGCCATCAATGAAAGATAGGTACATATCCGAAGATGTACCCTACGGCATGGTACCTATAGTCTTAATTGGGCGTCAGTTCGATGTTCCCACTCCTATTATGGATGCTGTAATAAACATTGCCTCGGTGATAAATGAAACAGATTACTGGCAAGAAGGTAGGTCACTAGAAGAACTGGGCATAGCTGGCTTATCTAGAGACGAACTGCTCAAGGTAGCAGAAAACGGCTTTTGAGCTTGGTTAATAGTGGGGTAGTGAATGAATGAAGTAAGAGTGCATGGCCGGGGGGGGCAAGGAGCCGTAATGGCAGTGCGAATGCTAGCGTCAGCAGTGGTTCACGAGGGGAAATATGCCGCTTCCTTTCCTATGTTTGGCAGTGAGCGGCGAGGTGCTCCAGTAGCAGCCTTTCTCCGCATTGATGAAAAACCTATTCGGGAAAGAACTCAAATATACGAACCCAACTGCCTGATAGTTGTTGACCCCCGTCTCATTGAGACTCGGGCTCAAGATATATTTAGCGGATTGAAATCAAGTAGCACTCTAGTAATAAATGCTTCCCGGGCGGCTAGAGAACTATACCCACCTAACGTGGGTGTAGTTGGCTTTGTTAACGCAACGCGAATAGGCATAGATGAAATCGGAACCCCGGTGACCAATACATGTATGATGGGAGCTTTCGCTCACACTACCGGCTGGCTAAAGCTAGACTCTATTCTGGAGAGCTTAAGCGATAACTTTAGCGGTACCCTCTTGGACAAGAATGTTAAATGTGCTAAACGGGGATTCGAGGAGACTATAATCATCAGGGTCTAAGGAGAGCTATGAAAACCGAGATTAAGACCAAATACATAGGACCATGGGCAGCAGGGCCACAATTGCTAACCTTGGACGTTGGCGACTGGAAGGCTCAATACCCAGTAGTAAATAAAAGCAAATGCTGTCACTGTGGGAATTGCTATCTTTTTTGCCCTACTGGATGTATTGAGGACAAAGGGACCTACTTTGAAGCCGATTTAGGCTTTTGTAAGGGGTGCGGTGTTTGCGCTGCAGAGTGCCCGGCGACAGCTATTGCCATGATGCGGGAGGAGTAGGATGGCGGTAAAGAACAGGACTAACGAGATAATAAAGGTTTTGGAAGGTAACGAAGCCGCCGCCTATGGGGCAATGCTATGCCGGCCAGACGTTATTTGTGCTTATCCAATTACACCTCAAACTTCACTTCTAGAGTACCTCTTCCAATTTAAAGCAGATGGTTTATTAAAAGCAGAAATGGTTGCGGTTGAGGGTGAGCATTCAGCAATGAGTTCTGTAATCGGTGCTGCCAAGGCTGGGGGACGCACCTTTACCAGTACCTCCTCTCAAGGGCTGGCTTTCATGTACGAGCCTTACATTGATGCGTCGACAGGAAGACTCCCCATCGTGATGGTCATTGCCACCAGAGAAATGCAGTCTCCTCTCGGGGTCGCCAGCAGTGAACAGGATGCCATCATGGCTCGCGATGGGGGATGGATCATGATTAATGTGGAATCATGCCAAGAAATCTTGGATGGCATAATAATGGCTTATAGATTGGGTGAGAACCCTGACATCCTGTTGCCAGTTAACGTGTGCTATGACGGTTTCTACCTCTCCTACCTCTCGGAGCCAGTTAGTCTTCCGTCTCAGGAGCAGGTAGAGCGATTTCTACCACCCTTCAAACCGAGTACCCGCCTCGACCCGCAGGTGCCCATGACCAACCCCTACTGCGTCGGCGAACTACCAGTCAAATACCGATATGGTCATCTCGCCGCCATGCAGCGGGCTAAAACGAAACTAGAGGAGATAGAGCGGGAATTTCACAGTATTTTTGGTAGAAGCTATGGGGGACAGATTGAAGAGTATCGGTGCGAGGATGCTGACATAGTTTTGATAACCATGGGCAGCTGCGTCGGGACGGCTAGGGTTGTGGTTGATAAGAAACGCGAGGAAGGCTTAAGAGTAGGCCTAATCAAGATAAGAATGTTTCGCCCCTTCCCTAAAGAAAGAATAATGAATGCTGTGAAGGGAAAGAAAGCTGTCGGGTTGATAGATAGAAATGTCTGCTTTGGCTGGGGCAGTGGCACCATCTTCATAGAATTAAAGGCTGCCCTCTTTGACTCAGACACTCGCATGCCTCTGCTCAACTTCATTGCTGGCTTATCCGGTCTTGATATAACCGTCCAGCATATAGAAAGAGCGATAAACGCCATCCACCTAGCCGCTCAAGGTGAACCCTATCAGGAAGTCACTTGGCTGGACTTGGAGTGAAGATGCAAAAAAGAAAACACTTGATAATAGGCTGTGGTTCAGCGGGACTGAGTGCTCTGGAGCAAATCAGGCGGCTGAATTCTGAGGATGAGATTAAAATAGTAACGATGGAGGACTTCCCCCCCTACTCTCCTACACTACTCCCCTACTTGCTCTCAGGAAGGATAGACGAGGGGCACCTCCTGATGAGGGAGGAGAACTACTTTGTTGAAATGAAAGCTACCTTAGTTAGGGGTAAGACAATCACCAGAGTGCTCCCCGAGACCAAACGGGTAGTTTATGCGGATGGGCAGGAAGAGGCTTATGATACCCTCCTTATTGCCTCTGGTTCCGAGGCAGTCAAACCTCCGATTAAGGGCTTAAACGGGAATACCTTTCTGGGATTTCACACCATAGCCGATTGCACGAAACTACTCAAGCAGCTGGCTGGCAAAAGTGATGTTGCTGTTTTAGGTGCCGGTCTGGTTGGCATGGAGGTAGCTATTGGTCTGGTGGAGAGAGGCTGTCGGGTTACTGTGTTGGAGAAAGAACCCAGACTCCTGCCGCTTTACTTTGACCAAGAAGCAGAAGTGCTGATTAGAGGTATCTTTACCGCTCACGGTATTCAGCTCCTGACAGGTAGGGAGGTGAGTGAGGTCAATCGGGAAAATAGGAGAATAGAGATAAACTTTGCCCGAGGTGAGCCTGTCCAAGTTGATGTCCTAATTACCTGCATTGGGGTTAAGGCCAGAACCTCCTTCGCCACTGAAACCGGTATCGCTGTAAACCAAGGTATCTTAGTTGACCGGAGAATGCGAACCAACATGGAGGATATTTATGCTGCCGGTGATGTTGCAGAAACTGCCGATTTTTTTAGCGGTAAGCTGGGTATGAACCCGACAATACCGAGTGCCATTGAGCAGGGCGAAGTCGCCGGCTCCAATATGGCAGGTGTAGAAGCCGAATATGAGGGCTGGATTTCCACCAATATATTTCACCTCTTCGGCAACACTGCTTTTTCCGCTGGAATATCTATGCCTGATAGTGATAACTACCAAGTACTCACCGAGAAGAATGAGCGGAAGGTACAATTTAAACGACTGATTTATGATGACGATACGTTGGTTGGGGCTATGTTCATCAATATTGATTTAGATCCCGGGGTCATACTGTATCTCATCCGAAATAGGGTAGGCATTGGCTCACATAAGCAGCAGCTCTTCGAACAACCAAAGGAGATAAGCCGCTGGTTAATGCAAGAGGCCGAACACCACGTGGGACCTGCCGGGGCTAAATATTAGAGGAGAAGGGGAAAGAATGAGCCCATCTTATGGTACTTTGCGAATTGAGTATGGTAAGTGCCCTCCAGATTGCCGGCTTTGTGAGGAAGCCTGTGCTAAGGAGAAGGGCGAACTAAGCATACTCACGTCTCGAATAAAGACGATTCATACTCCTCAAGTTAAGTTCCATTGCGCTATGACATGTGTCCAGTGCAGCCAGCCTAAGTGCCGCCAAGTATGTCCAGCCGGGGCTATCGAGAAGAGCCTCATTGACGGTGTGGTGCGAATCAACGAGGATAAATGTGTTGGTTGCGGGTTATGCACCTTAGCTTGCCCCTATGGCGGGATTTACTACAATCCTGCTGCCGGTAAGTCCTTCAAATGCGATATGTGTGATGGCGAACCAAAGTGTGTTGCAGCTTGCCCCTACGATGTGCTGAGTTACATCAAAAACAGCACCGCCATGAGTTACTTTCAGACGGAAGACATGCTATCTCATGGGACAAGCCTTTGTCCGGGTTGCCCAGCCGAGGTAGCACTGAGATTAACACTGAGAGTTCTTGGCAGAAATACCATTCTGTTTAGTGCGCCAGGTTGTTTGACAAGTACCATTTCGGGGCAAGAAACCATGCCCGGCACTCAACTGCCTGCCGCTTCGTGCTTGTTGGATAACGTAGCTTCGCAAATGACCGGAGTCCGAAGATACTATAAACTTATTGGCAGAGATGTTAACCTAGTGGCTTTTGTTGGTGATGGAGCTACCGCTGATATTGGTTTTCAAGCCCTATCTGGAGCTGTAGAAAGACAAGAGAACTTTATCTACATCTGCTACGACAATGAGGGTTATATGAATACCGGTATCCAGCGGAGCGGTACTACACCTTACCGGGCTTGGACAACCACCAGTCCGGTGGGAGAGATGGCTCATGGCAAGGAGCAACCGACGAAGAATGTGCCTCTGCTTATGATGTTCAATGGTGCTTCTTATGTTGCTACTGCCACTATTGCTTTCCTTGAGGATTATGTCACAAAACTTGTTAAAGCGATGCAGGTCAAAGACGGTGTAGCTTACATACATCTATATTCACCTTGCCCCACTGGCTGGAGATCACCACAAGACAGTGCCATCCAGATAAGTCGACTGGCAGTGGAAACGAATTATTTCCCCTTGTGGGAAGCCGAGCATGGTAAAATTCACCTAACCCACCAAGTTTCCAACCCTAAGCCAGTATCACAATTGACTAATCTTATGCGCAAATTCTCCCACCTGACCGAGGGGGAATTAATAGAACTCCAGCAGATGGTTGATAGTAACTTTGTCACTCTTAAGAATCTGACCTCTATCGGTGGATAACAGCCGACTGGAGTAAATGGCTGTTAGAAGAAACAAGGCTCTGGTGTGGGTAAAGGTGACCTCGGATGTCAATAGTGGACACCAAACCTTTCATGCTGCCAGCAGCCCGGCATAGAATCTTTGCTCGTAGACCACCGGTGACAGGAAACCGAGTC
>Ga0209121_10005310_pt1 | contig 11701 bp, 11 predicted proteins | sample Cruoilmetagenom3_FD_187292 | JGI IMG/M metagenome (GOLD analysis project Ga0209121, IMG submission 187292) | Oil polluted marine microbial communities from Coal Oil Point, Santa Barbara, California, USA - Sample 3 (SPAdes) (version 2) | ecosystem: Environmental > Aquatic > Marine > Oil seeps ...
CTCGGTAGAAATGAACTCATCCTTGAACCGACTCGCTTCCTTCTCGGCATGACTCAGAACCTGCCGCGCCCGGCTGGAAAGATAAACTTGTCCCTGGGTGCCTGAAACCTTTGGCCTGATTTCACGATTCGGTCAAAACCGGCAAAAAATCTGGTTTCATGCCGGGGATGATTTCGGGAAGCGATTCAGGAATAAAACAAGGAGTTTTAGCAGTTGGCCGAGTAGTGCGGCGGGATTAGGCTTGACTGGTTTGTTCAGGAGATTAGGATTGTGCATATGCGTTGTCTTGTTATCGGTGCGAAAGGGATGCTCGGAAGGGAACTTGTCAGTTGGCTCAGGCGAGAGCATGAGGAGGTTGTCAGTTGGGATTTGCCCCAGCATGATATTACCGATGTTGAGAAGACGATTAACGGGATTCACCGGGTCGGCCCGGACATCATTTTCCATCTGGCCGCATGGACCGATGTTGACGGGTGCGAGAAGGACCCGTCAAAGGCTGCAAGCGTTAATTTTCAGGGGGCCTGGGGCGCAAGTCTCGGTGCAGCAGAAACGGGGTGCAAGCTTTTGTATATGAGCACTGATTATGTTTTCGATGGCCGGAGTAAGCGTACTTATAAGGAGAAGGATAAGCCGAATCCGCTGTCGGTTTATGGACGGACCAAGGCGATGGGGGAGAAGGCGGTCAGGAAGAGTTGTTCTCGAAGCTATATCGTGCGAACCAGCGGGCTTTATGGCCGGTATGGCCGGAATTTTGTTGACACAATCAGAACTCTTGCCGGCAAAAAGAGGAGTCTGGAAGTGGTTGCCGACCAGGTTAGTTCGCCTACTTATGCCCGTGATTTGTGCCGGCCTCTTCTTGAGCTTAGCCGTTCTGATAAATACGGTATATACCATCTGACCAATTCTGGTTATTGTTCCTGGTTCGAGCTGGCAGGGGAAGTTGTGCGGATTACGGGTGCGGATTGCAGGGTCGTGCCTGTTGATACGGCAAGAATAAACCGGCCGGCACCACGACCAAGTTTTTCGGTCCTGGAGAACCGGAATTTCAGGAAGCGATTCGGCCATGTGTTGCGGCCATGGCAGGATGCTTTGAAGGAATATCTGAGTGAAGCACCGACAGCCTAAATTGGCGGTTGACTGCATCATTGTTATCAATGGCAGAATCCTTCTGATTTACCGAAAGAACGCGCCGGTTGGCTGGGCTTTGCCCGGCGGTTTTGTCGAGTATGGCGAGACCGTCGAGCAGGCGGTCAGGCGGGAGATGCAGGAGGAAACCGGGCTTGAGCTTGAAGGACTGAAGCAGTTCCGTGTTTATTCTGACCCGGGTCGGGACCCGCGTGGTCATTGTGTTTCCGTGGTGTTTTCCGCACAGGGGAAGGGTTCTCCGCAGGTGGGCGATGATGCGCTCAGGTTCAGGCTTGTCGAGCCCTCCGGTGTTTCAGAATCAGCGGTCGTGTTCGACCATTTCCGGATAATTCAGGATTTTGTGAAAGACCGGTCTAGCAGGCAGGTTTAGATTTCTTGCTCTTTGACCAGCCTCTGAACCAGAAGACAATACAGATAATGAACAGCATAGCGAGGACGATATCGTTCACATTTATTGTGAGCGGTCCTGGTGTCCATAGAATCTGATGCGGCTCGTAATAACGGAACTGGTCAACGAATATGCGGTCGAGAGAATAATATGCGAATACCTGCCAGAATGTATACCCTGGAAAGCTGTGGCGTCGGCCAAGCCAGATGATGAGTGCGAAACCCGCAAATCCTAGGGCCGATGCAAAGAGCTGGGTCGGCCAGATGTGCACGCCGGGGAAATATGTGCCGGCTACGCCTTCGGCCGGAAAGACCATACCGAGGAAGCTGTTTGTTGGCCGGCCGAAGCAGCAGCCGTTCAGGAAACATCCGCCGAGTCGCTGGATTCCCGCACCGAGCAGGAAAGAAGGCGCAACCGCATCGGCTATTCTGAGAAAGCTTAGCTTTTTGATTCTTGTATAAGCGACCGATGCAATAATCGCCAGCACGACACCGCCGACCATGGATAGTCCGGCAATGCCGATTTGTCCGTGCTGAAACGGATTTATGGTATCAAACCAGTGGCCCCTGAATTCGTCCAGGTGATAAACGACATACCAAATGCGGCTTCCTACGATTGCCGAAATCATAACTATGACCGCAAGGTCCATAATCGTATCCGGCTTTACTTTGAACCGTGGTGCCCTTCTGAGCGCAACAGATATACCTAACAGGAAAGAGATTACAGCAGCCACACCCCAACTGTGCAGTTCGAAGCTGCCTATTTTGAAAAGAACTGGGTGCATCGGCGGTCAGGCGGGATAGGCATTGAGCTGGCTGGACCATTTGTTCAATGCCTCGACCCTTTTCCTGTCGTCTTTTGGTAGTTCCAAAGGCCTTCCGCGGCAGTCAATGATTACACCCGAAAGCCCGCCTTCGACTTCTGTTTCATAGACTTTGCCAGAGTCGGCACCGACATCGAAACCGCGCTCCGGTTGGATTACCGCGTGGGCCGATTCGCCAACTGGCAATGTTATTGTCGCGATATCACCGCGGTTGACTGCGGCTTCCGATTCCTCGCCGTTCTTTCTGGTGATTCGGACATGCACGCATCTGTTGTCTGGTTTGCCGGTTCCGACCGGTGCGATGCATGTGCCCAGATGAATCAGGCAGTCTTTTTCAAATACTTCACGGGCCGCTTCGGGATGGACTTCGGTCAGGACACCGAGATGTGGCATCATGAAGATGGAATCCACTGTGAGTTTTGTAACACCCTGGGGCTGGAATGAATCCATCAGCATCAGCGCGGCCTGGACCCTTCTCGGCGCATGGGACAAGGCTCCGCCCGAACCGACTACGAGTTTGAGGTCCATCATATCGATAAGGGTTTCACCGGTTCTGGATTGTGAAAAGGCATCGGAAATCGTTCGCGCCTGCTGGACACCCTTGAGTCCTACGGCCATTGATTTATGGTGTTTAAGGGCAAGGCGCAACGCTTCGCGGGCAATCGCCTGCTCGAGTTTGAGTTCTTCGAGTGTTGCCGGTATCGTTGTAGGCCGAATCATTTTGTTCCGGATTCTGTTGCGCACTTCGGCAGTAGGAATCTTGAACGGAATCCAGCGCATGATGTTTTCTTCGCCGGCTTCTGCCAGGACATTTGATATGGAATATGACATGCCAAGGTTTGCCGATACGGTACGGTTGAAGATATTCTGGAAAACGCTGAATATGTCGGTTGTCGCACCGCCGATGTCAACACCGAGCACCGAGATGTGTTCGGACTTGCCGATGTTTTCAATCAGGAGTCCGACCGCACCCGGCGTGGGCATAATCGGGACATCGGTCCAGTTCATCAGTTTCTTGTAGCCCGGTGCATGGGCCATGACATGCTCCATGAACAGGTCGTGGATTTTGTGACGGGCCGGCTGGAGGTTTTCACGCTCGAGCACCGGTCTGATATTTTCAACGATTACCAGGTCGGTTTTGTCCTTGAGGGTTTTCAGAACAAGGTCGCGGGCGTCACGGTTTCCAGCATAGATTACCGGAAGGTTGTATCCGACACCGAATCTTGGCCTTGGGTCGGCCGCACGGATGAGTTCTGAGAGTTCGACTACATGGGAAATGGTGCCGCCGTCAATGCCGCCGGACAGAAGAATCATATCAGGCCTGAGTGTGCGGATGCGCTCAATCTTTTCATGGGGCAATCTTCCGTCATTGGATGCGATTACATCCATTACGATAGCGCCGGCACCGAGTGCAGCCCGGGCCGCACTTTCCGCGGTCATGGTCAGGACTACACCGGCAACCATCATCTGGAGCCCGCCGCCTGCAGATGAAGTGGATATATAAATATCAGAGCCCTGGTTTTCCGACTGCTTCGGTTTGAGGATGGTATTTCCGTCCAGGAGTTTGACTTTGGATAACTCTTCTACTTCCATCACCGAGTTGAGCACGCCTTTTGTGACGTCTTCAAACGGTGCTTCAACCGTTGTCGGTGCTTCGCCCCGGACGACCAGACGATATTCACCGTCTCTTTTCTCAATCAATATCGCCTTTGTGGTTGTTGAACCGCAGTCAGTTGCCAGGATTCTTGTGATTCTTTCCTTTTCCATGGGTTCTTTCATCCTCCAATTGTTCAATTTTCTCGATTAGAAGCTCGACATTCGGCCTTTCTTCCATGAGTGCGGCTATTTCATCGTACTGGTGGAAAGGGAACACCGCCATAAATATTGGCTGCAGGAAAACCATCAGTTGCGACCCGACAAATGAAATCGGCTTTCCGGATTCGAGTATCACGACTGCTACTGGCGTAAGCCTCATATCAACAATCTTCTGAGCAATTTTGGTAAACAGTTCTTCACGGCGCTCCTCAGAGATTTCCGAAGCAAACATCAAACAGATTCCTCGTAATTGACATCGAGCTTGCGCGAGGCAAGCGCTTCATCCAGCCTCTGCACCGGGGTTTTTAAGGGTGCATTGTGCAATCGGTCCGGATTGGTTTTCGCCTGTTCGGCGATTTCTTTCATTGCCTTGATGAAATCATCCAGCGATTCGAGTGATTCGGTTTCGGTCGGTTCAATCAGCATGGCTTCGGAAACGATAAGCGGGAAATACACGGTAGGTGCATGAAGACCGTAGTCGAGCAGGCCCTTGGCGATATCGAGTGTCCTGATACCGTATTGCCTGAGATTGGAACCGGAGAAGACAACTTCGTGCAATGAGTGGCCTTTATAAGGCAACTCATAAATTCCTTCAAGCCCGGCCCGGATGTAATTGGCATTGAGCACTGCGCATTCGGACGCATCTCTGAGTCCTTCTGGTCCCAGCATCCGGATATAGGTCCATGCCTTGACGAATACCCCGAAGTGGCCTGAGAATGCAAGCACTTTGCCGATTGAATCGGGCCGGTCATAATCGAGCCAATAATGGCTAGAATGGCGAATGACCGGTTTGGGAAGGAACGGTTCCAGCCAGGATTTGACCGCGACCGGACCTCCACCTGGTCCGCCGCCGCCATGAGGTGTAGAAAATGTCTTGTGCAGGTTCATGTGCATCAGGTCGAATCCGGCATCACCGGGCCGGTGAATTCCCATATATGCGTTGAGGTTTGCGCCGTCCAGATAAACCAGTGCACCTTTGGAATGCATTATCTCGCAGATGCGCCGGATTCGGGATTCGAATATCCCCAGTGTGTTGGGGTTGGTAACCATCAGGCAGGCGACAGTCTGATTGGATGCGTTTTCCAGTCCTTTCAGGTCAATCTGCCCTTTTTCATCAGAGTTTATCTTTTCCACTTTGAAACCGGCAAGGGTTATCGAAGCGGGATTGGTGCCATGGGCAGAATCAGGGACCAGAACCCGGGTGCGCTTTTCACCCTTTTTCTCAAAGTATTTCCTGACCATCATCATACCGGTCAATTCGCCGTGTGCACCAGCACCGGGCTGGAGCGTAATCGCATCAAAACCGGTGATTTCTTTCAGGTATTCGCCCAGTTCATACATCAGTTGCAATGCGCCCTGACACGCTGTCTCGGGTAAGAGCGGATGGATTTCAGCAAAGCCCGGAAGCCTTGAGGCCCGTTCGTTTATCTTGGGATTGTATTTCATGGTGCAGGAGCCGAGCGGATAGAGACCTTTGTCAATATGGTGGTTCAATATAGAAAGCCTTGTAAAGTGGCGGGCGATGTCGATTTCACTGAGTTCGGGCAGGCGGCTGTCTTTCCGGCCGGCATTTCCGAAATAATCCTTCGGGTCAATCCCGGGGACATCGAGCTTTGGCAATGTCCATGCCTTGCGGCCAGGCTTTGAAAGTTCGAATAAGGTTGGTTCAGTGTTCATTTCTTATAACAGGCGATAAAACGCTCGATTGACCGGTCATAGGTTTTCTTTAATGTTGCATTCCATTACTGTCCTCCGAATTCGCTTTTGAGAAAATCTATATATCTATCCATTTCAGTCCTGGTTCTCTTTTCTGTAACCGCAACAAGGATTTGGTTTTTCCATTCCGGGGAAAAACGGCCCAAGTCAACCCCGGCCAGAATATTGTTTTTTAGACCGGCATTGATTATGCTGCTGGCAGACACCGGCGTCCTGACTGCAAATTCCTTAAAGAACGGTTGTTCGTTCTTAAGTTCAAACCCGGGCAGTTCTGAGATTCTTCTGGCAAGGTAATGGCTTTTTGCAAGGCAATGTTCACCTGTGGCACGGATTCCTCTGGGTCCCAGGTAAGCAAGATAAACAGTTGCGGCAAGCGCACACAGGGCCTGATTCGTGCATATATTGGATGTCGCACGCTCGCGGCGGATATGCTGTTCCCTTGTCTGGAGTGCAAGCACATAACCTTTTTTACCGTTGCTATCGATAGTGCGTGCTACAAGCCGGCCCGGCATCTTTCTGATAAATCGTTTTCTGGTGGTAAGTAGTCCGAGATAAGGCCCGCCAAAGCTCAACGGAATACCCAGACTTTGTCCTTCGCCAACCGCAATATCGGCATCGTATTTTCCAGGGGGATTGAGCAGGCCCAGGGATAGCGGGTCAACCGAAACGATGAGCAGACCGTTTTTTGCATGGACCAGTCGGCTGATTTCATTCATCGGTTCAATGGTGCCGAAGAAATTCGGGTGCTGAACCATTATTGCGGCAACCTGGTCATCGAGCATTTGTTTAAGCACTGCAAGGTCTGTAGTGCCGTTCTTGAGCGGAATCGTGCCAAGCGGCACATTCAGGCCCCGGGCATAGGTTTTGACTACATCCAGGTAATTCGGGTTAATTCCGGCCGAGACAAGGATTTTCTGCCGATGGGTGATATCCCGTGCCATATGTGCGGTTTCGGCCAAGGCGGATGCACAGTCGTACATCGAGTCATTGGCTACTTCCATATCAAAGAGCCGGCAGACAAGGGACTGGAATTCATACATGAACTGGAGCGTGCCCTGGCTCACTTCTGCCTGATAAGGGGTATATGCGGTGTAGAATTCAGGTCTGGAAACAATCGTATCAACAATCGCCGGTAGGTAATGGTCATAAGCACCGCAACCGGCAAAACATATAGGCCGGCTATTTGATGCGGCAAGTTTTTCAAGTTCTGCGGTTATCTCGAGTTCTGATGCGGGTCCGGGCAGATTGAGTTTGCCTTTGACCCGGATGTCCTTCGGTATGCCAGAGAACAGCTCTTCGATATTCCTGACACCGATGCGTTCCGTAATCAGTCGTTTGTCTTCAGGGGTGTGCGGCGTGTATTTCAATGATGCTCCGACTTCCTGGCCAGTTCCGCATAAGCGGCAGCATCCAGAAGCTTTTCAAGCTCTTCGGGTTTTGAAAGCTTCATTTTGGCAATCCAGCCCGCACCATAAGGGTCGGTGTTAACGGTTGCCGGTGAATCATTCAAAGTTCCGTTTGACTCGGTGACCGTGCCTGAGACCGGTGCATAAAGGTCGGTAACCGCTTTGACCGCTTCGATAGTGCCAAGGGTATCTGTCTGTTTTACCTGTTTTCCGAGTGCTGTCAGGTCGATATAAACGATGTCAGAGAGTTCTGACTGGGCAAAATCGGTGATACCGATAGTGACGGTGTCGCCTTCGACTTTTACCCATTCATGGGTTTCAGTGTATTTCAAACCCTCGGGGATATTGGCCATAGAACCTCCTTATTTTCTTGAGCCGTGTTTGTAAAACGGCGGTTTGACGATTACTGCCTTGGACCGGCGTCCCCTTATATCTATCGCAAGTTCGGTTCCGGATTTTGATTGCTCGCGCTTGACATAACCCAGTGCGATTCCGTGACCAAGGGACGGCGATATCGTGCCGCTGGTGATGTGACCGATTTCTTCGTCGCGGTTGTAGATTTTGTAATGCGGCCGTGCGATTGCGTGTTTCTCCAGTTCAAGACAGACCAGGCGGCGGCTCGGCTTTTCCTGCTTTACTTTCTTAAGGACATCCGAACCGATAAACCCGTCCGGTTTGTCCAGCTTTGTGACAAACGAAAGACCTGCTTCAAGCGGATTGGTCGTCTTGTCAATGTCATTGCCATAAAGGCAATATTTCATTTCCATTCTCAGGGTATCACGGGCACCCAGACCTATCGGTTCGATTTCATATTCCTTGCCCGTATCCATGACTGTGTCCCAGAGCATGGAACTGTGCTCAACCGGGAAATAAAGCTCGAAACCGTCTTCACCCGTATAACCGGTGCGGGAAATCAATGCATCGATACCGGCGATGCTGGTGGTTTGTGCCCAGTAGAAACCGATTTGGGAAAGGTCTATCGAGCAAATCCGCTGCATTACAAGTTCGGCTTTCGGTCCTTGAATCGCAAGCTGGGCCATTTCTTCGGTCACATTCTCAATTTCGGTATCAGGGGAAAGATGCGCTTTGAGCCATGCGGTGTCCTTTTCATTATTCGAACCGTTCACTACAAGAAAATAATAATCTTTCAAGCGATAGACAACCAGGTCATCGACAATTCCGGCGTCAGGATAGCAGAGGACCGAATACTGCGCCTGGTTTATTTTAAGGGCAGCGACATCATTGGTGGTCATGTGATTGATAAAGGATGAGGCATTTTTGCCATGGATTTTAATCCGGCCCATATGGGAAACATCAAATACCCCGACCGTAGTCCGGACCCGATTGTGTTCAGGGATGATGCCACGGAACTGAATCGGCATATCGTAACCGGCAAATTCCACCATTCTGCCATGGGCAGCAAGGTGTTTGTCGTGGAAAGGAGTAATCTTAAGCATAATTAAGAATACTATCACAGCGCTTTGGATAGTCAAGCGCAAGGCCGGACCCCAGGGGCATGCCAAGGCACATCGTGACCCCCGGAGTGACCCCTATGCAGATATAGTATCCGGGATTTCGCCATTTCCGGCGATTGAGCACGGTGCGGTTCAATCCCTGGGGCAAAGATACCTCAGCAGGTGGGGTACGAGAAGTCGGCAGTGCGGGGCCCGCGCAGAATGTCAATAGTTAGGTATTGTGTCCCCTTAACTTCCCCTTAACTTCCTGAAGTAAGCTTCCATCCAGTCGAATGCTTTGTTGAGCTGTTGGCTTCGACAATGTTGACTTCGCTCAATAGCCGAGTATCATGAGTCAGATTGTATCACTCTTTCACGAAAACGCAAACATACAGCGCTTCAGGGAGCCTTTATGCCGACGCTCAAGAGCGGCCAAAACAGTAAGAACCGAGCCTATTCTTATCCGGCTGGTGAAACCGGTGTCGGCATACTAAGAGAACAGCTCCGTCTTTTTGCTTTCAACAGGTTACCATCGCCTTCGCCTGAGATGCTAACACGCGTTCGGCAAGTTCTGAGCAAGCAGGAAAGACTAGCCACGCTGTTGGGAGGCGAGTTGAATTTCCACGGCCAGGACAGTGGTTACGCTTCTCATGACTTGCATGCATTTGCCGCCAAGTTTCCGCCCCAGCTACCGCGGGTATTCATCCGTGGCCTCACAAATCCCGGTGACATCGTCCTCGACCCGATGATGGGGTCAGGCACCACCGTGGTAGAAGCGCTACTGGAAGGTCGCAAGGCTATTGGGCTTGACATTGACCCATTAGCTGTCCGTTTGACCAAGGCAAAGACTACCCCGGTTCCTCCGGCTCGCTTGGAGAGTGCCGGGACTAAACTTATCCACCAAGCAAAGGAGTTGTTAGCCGATAGGAAAGGTGTTGAGAAGAGTATTGCTAAGAGCTTTGATGAATCTACAAAGGCATTCATTGACTATTGGTTTCTTCCCGTAACCCAGCGTGAACTGATGGCACTGGTTCTTGCTGTTCGGGAAATAGCTGACGGGCCTATCCGTCAGTTCCTCGAATTGACCTTCTCGTCCATTATCGTTACCAAGTCAGGTGGGGTCTCTCAAGCTCGTGACTTGGCGCATACTCGGCCGCATCTGGACAAAACGAAAGTCCCCAAGAATGCGCTTAATCAGTTTGTGCTCAAGTTGCGTAAGAACATCGACGGCATCTCCAAACTCAAAGTGAACGGAACTAGAACTACGGTAGTCAGGGGTGATGCCCGCGCGATGCCTTTGCCCGATGAGTCGGTTGACTTGATTGTCACTTCTCCACCCTATGCTAATGCGATAGATTACATGCGGGCTCACAAGTTCTCTTTGGTATGGTTGGGCGAGCCGGTCAAGGACTTGTCAGGATTGCGTGCGACCTATATTGGTTCGGAACGAGTGGGGCAGAAGGTATACGATGCGCTACCCAAAGGCCCGGAAACGGTAGTCAGCGAACTTGCGGAACGGGACAGGAGCAAAGCTGCGGTCTTGAGGAAGTACTTCTTAGATATGAAATCGGTCTTTGCAGAGATGTATCGCGTTCTACACAGGGATTCACCCGCAATTGCGGTTGTCGGAACCTCGGTAATGCGAGGGCTTAACGTTCAGACCCACCGCTGTTTGGCTGATATTGCTGCGGGAATTGGCTTTGATGTCGTCGGAGTTGCCAGACGCATTCTGGACCGTAACAAGCGGATGATGCCAGCCCGCTTCGGATCAAAGAAGGGCTCGACCATTGAGCAACGAATGTACGACGAGTATGTTATTGGACTGCTGAAGTCTGAACGCACTTAAGGAGGATATTCTGCCAAGCCGGGACCAGACCGTTTCAGATGCCATAAAGTGTTTTGAACGTGCCCGTTATCCGTCAGGGCTGAGTGTTAAAACCGCCTGGCTAGGGGTTTATCAAGTACTCATGTGGTATGAACCAGTGAGTCAGTTTGGTTTCAAGCAGTTGCCCCATATCATTGATGCTGACAAATTACGTCCAGCGTCCCCGGTCAGAGCGCGAACCTGGACTAAGCCATCGGCTTGGCAGATCAGGGCAGAAGCTTTTGGAAAGCACTTAGCAGAGCGTATCGCATCCTCACCCGGCAATGTACCGCAGATGACCGATATGCTGATGAAACAACCGGATTACCTCGGGATGCAACGGCAGAATACATTAGGGACCGCTTTCGTCGGAATACTGGCACATATCCTGAAGAAGTTCGGTTCAGAACTGGTGTCCTATAAGACTGAAGTTGAAGCCACGACTGTGTTCCCGGGCATTGCTTTCCCAGGGAGAAGCACCACACCACGGATTGACCTGCTTGCAAGCCAGAATGACCTTCCGCGAGCCATCATTTCGGCCAAATGGAGCGTCCGGCATGACAGACTGAGCGACATTACGAACGAATGTCCAGTTTATAAGGCCGCCTACCAACGGATTTATCGGCAGCAACAACATGAGTCCCTGCTTTATTATGTGGCCACTAACGAATATGACCCGGCGCGTCTGAACAAGATGCTGGATGACAGGTGCGTTGACGGCGTTGTCCATGTCCATAAGCCGGCCGTCGTGGAAGTGTGCGGATTGGACAAACGCCTGACACGGCTGATTGATTTGTCAGATTTCGTGAAAGCTACATCCTCGTGGTAAGGAGACACTTCCCGGACTGATCCGGGGCACTTCCCAGTTTTCCTGGCATTCGGGTTGTCGCCGAAGTCGAGCTTGTTGTCGGCCATTTATTCTCCACAGTGGAGAATACCGTTTGTCTGGTGTGTGTCAAGCAGTTTGGCTGATAGCTCACGGCTGAGAGGTATCTGCAACCGGTGATTGTGCTCGGTTCTGTCATAGTATTAAATCCCGCACCCCATGGATTTCTTGCAGTTGGGTCAAGTGCATCTGGACAAAGGAAT
>Ga0209121_10005311_pt1 | contig 11700 bp, 8 predicted proteins | sample Cruoilmetagenom3_FD_187292 | JGI IMG/M metagenome (GOLD analysis project Ga0209121, IMG submission 187292) | Oil polluted marine microbial communities from Coal Oil Point, Santa Barbara, California, USA - Sample 3 (SPAdes) (version 2) | ecosystem: Environmental > Aquatic > Marine > Oil seeps ...
GTCGGGGGTCTCCCCGCTCTCTTTCTTGACTGCCAGTGAGAGACCTCCCAGAAACTGAAACATGTCATCGTTGTCCATGGTGCCGTAAATATTGGACGATATAGAATGGGTGACCACATCCACCCCTTTAAGGTTTTCCTTAAATATCTCCTTTGCCTCCTCACCCCATTTTCCCTGACCAAAGGCAAAACCTGTCCTGTTTTCATACACCTTGACAATCTCGTCATCCGATTCCCAGAGACTCGATGCCCCTGCCATTTCGGACACGCCATTTCCGTAAGAGCCTGGCCTTTCAGAAAATATCCTGATTCTTGAAAGGATATCCGCTTTTCTTTTATTCATGCCGGATTTTACAAGCCTGGCCTTAATTTCGGCATTGTGTCCACTGATCAGATTCTCAATATCTGTCTGGACGGCTGCCTTCTGTACCGCTTTGTCAAGGAAAAGAAGCATATTAGGAAAAAGGTCTCTGTAAAGTCCCGAAGGGTTTATTAACACATCAATTCGCGGCCTCTTTAATGCCCTGCCCGGGATTACCTCCGTCCCGGTTACCCTTCCCGATTTATCCCAGACCGGCTTTAACCCCATTAAATAGAGAACGGTGCTCTCATTGATTCCCTCGTTTCGTATTGTTTCTGTGGCCCAGAGAACAACGGCCACCTTTTCAGGGTAGCGCTCCTTTTCCTTCAGGCTCTTTTGTATGATCTGTTCGGCCGCTTCTTTACCAAGATTCCATGCCGCAGGAGAGGGGATCCTGTCAGGGTTGAAACCGTAAAAGTTTTTTCCTGTGGGGATAGCGCTGATGTTTCTTATCGGGTCGTTTCCTTCCCCTGATGGTATATAGCCACCATTAAGGGCTTTGATTAGATGATCTATCTCTCTCGGCCCGGAGTCGATAAGACCTTTGTTAACATCTTTTTCCTTTGCCTGCTTATTTCGCATCACAATGGCCTTTATCGTATCCTCCAGCGCATCCCCATCAGGTGAAATTCCAAAGGTATGGAGGCCATAGGGCATGAAATTTTCCCTGATTTCAAGGAGGTAATGTTCAATCTTTTCGAGACTATCATCATTGTACCTGGTTATGCCGAGGTCCCTGTCGAGTCCCAGTTTTGTGACCATGTCCTCTATCTTTTTTAGCTTGTCTGCCGCTGTCTTACTCCCAAGGGCAATGGAACGGTTACAACTGTTCATCATGTCATACAACCGGCTGTATTCATGATAAAGCCCCCCCTCCTTTACAGGCGGGATGAGATGATCAATAATGACTCCGCGGCCTCTTCTCTTTGCCTGAATACCTTCACCCACATCATCAACGATGTAAGGATATATATTGGGAATGTCGGTTATCAATACCTCCGGCGGGCAGGAGGGCGATAGTCCGGCCTGTTTTCCGGGAAGCCATTCATGGGTGGCATGGGTTCCAAGGTGGATCATGGCATCTGCCCTGAAAATATGCTTCAACCACAGATAGGCGGCAATATACTGGTGATGCGGATAAAGGGTAGGTGAGTGATAGAGCTTCATCGGATCATCCCCCCATCCCCTTGTGGGCTCAGGCATAATCACGACATTCCCGAGATAGATAGCGGGAATGATAAAGTCTTTGTCCTTTATCATAATGGCGGAATCCTCTACCTCTCCCCATTGTTTGATGACGTTTTTCCGAAACTCCTCCGGCAGCCCGGCAAACCACTGTTGATAGGTTCTTACCGGAAGTTTGATGGTTCTATCCTCCCTGACCATCTTTTCCAGCTCTCCGGGCGCCCAACTGCCGATGTTCCGGCCGTATTTAAGGACAAGGTCTTTGATAATGTCATCGCTCAGATCCTTAGTACCTTCAAAGCTGTATCCCTCTTTGCGCATCCTCTTTAAGATCATCTCCAGACTCTTAAAGACATTCAGGTAGCTTGCCCCCACATTCTGCTTTCCTTGGCTGTGATTGTAGTAAAGTACGGCCACTTTCTTTTGTTTATTCTTTTTCTTTTTTAACTGAACCCACTTTTTTAGCCTCGGAATAAGAAGCTCGATATTTTCCTTGACAGGCCTGTGTACAAATAGAACCTTGCCGGTCTCCCCGTCTAAAAGCCTGACCTTGCCACTAAGAGGGGAAGGTTCGATCAACCCTGAAATTTCCGGATTGGCCAGGGTCCAGACCACCTCCATGGGTTGGATACCGATGGGATCTTTTTCCCACTCGGTGATAGTATTGTTGTAAAGATTTATCGCATTGATAATAGGGATATTCAATTCTTTCAGGGTTGTTCTGACCTTGTCGTTGAGCGCTGAATAGAACTTGAGGGAAAAGGCAACTACAAGATCAACCCTCGGTCTTTTGTTATTATCGATAAAAAATCTGTTGATCACTTCAATGTCCTTGCCAAAAGCGGCAATTACGTTAAAATTTTTACCCTCCAGCTTCTCAATCAGATAATTTACCCTCTCCACCTGACCAGGGATGAGGGAGGAAGAATAGAAAATCATCCCTGTCCAGGGCTTTCCCGAGGCGTATCTTTTTCGACACTTATACCAGGCCAGATACTTTTCAATCTCCGTAAATAACTCTCTGGAACCGGGATGGTATATACCAATGGGCGGCATTTTTTTAACCTTCGCATACGGTACCTTCTTATCAAATTCCATGTTTGCCACCCTGTAAATCATATTCCGTATGTTGGCTGCCGAGAGATTGTTGAAATATTCCTGTATTTCCGGATCAAAGATAAAGCCTTTCTTCTGCAGCCCTTCATCATCCCTCGAACCTCTTATAGCATAGAGACGTTTGCGTCTATAATCTGTCTTATTGGTCAGATGTTCGGTCAGCTCGCTTATCATTACATCAACAATAATGACATCGGATGCGGCGATAAACTCCCTTGCCGGTTTTTCCTTTCTGATATCCCCTTCAGAGAAATATCTGACCTGGATTCCCTCGGGTAGTTCCAGAGATTTCACTGCTTTGTTGATAAGATAGGTGTCCGAGTCGCAGGCCAGGAAAGAGATCTGTCCACCTGACAGAGCTATAGACGGGAACATAATGGAAAAAATAAACAAGCCAAAGAATAGTCTTGTTTTCATTTATACAAAAGTCCGTTTAGAATTGCGTTGAGAGACATCCTCAAGACTCTGGGTGAATCTTCAATATTAACCAGTTCCTGCATTCTCTCTATCTTTTTGCCGGCGATCTCTTCAGCAAGATTCCGGCAACAGAACTCATATACGCCAGGATCTGCAATCAACCCTCTTTCATAATTATCGCTTAGGGCAAAAGCCGATTCCATAAAAGAGGTATACCGCGGCTGCAATAGGAGTTCTTCCAGTCTTCCAATAAATCTATGCTTATCCTCTATATTTTCCATGCCGGATATTAGCCGGTAGACGCTTATCTTCCTATCCTTCAGGCGTTGGAAGATGTTGCGCCTGGCAGTGATGCCATTTTGCTTATATACCGCTTCTTTAACGCCTGCATATACAGCCTTTGCGATAAGCTCACCCATCTTTGAATGGCCGCCGGCATTGTTAATTCTCTTTCCTTTCCCTTCCACTACGATTATATTATCGGTCCCGGTTCCAGTAGCCTGATTAATTTGCGGGGTATAGCTGCTTCTGATATCAAGATCCTGCAAGGCGGCGGTCTTGGCCTCGGTGGCGCTGATGATGGCTCTGGTCATCGCCCTCGGCGTGAGTTTCATGTTTGGCAAAAGAATGATATTGATGGTTCCGGGTTCGTAGAACCTCCCTTCGTCTCTGGACATCCTGACAGCATTTGACTTGACCCCGGCCGTTGCCAGGGCATAGACCTTCATCTCCTTGAACACTTCTCTCTTAATGGACAGATTATCCATATCCGCGCCGGTAAAGAGAAAACTCGCCGTATCCTCCGATTTGCCGATAACCTGGTATACCCGCTCCCTCATATCCTTCAAACCGAGCTTATGGCCGATTGCCCAGCAGGGAGGCGAGGAATAATGGTTGCCAACTGATTCTATCCGGGGTCGCTGTCCCTCAAGTGTTGAGACGATAGTTAGTGGTTCCTTAAAATCGATAATAAGGGTCTTGTTCAAAAAATCATGGATATAGCTGTATGCGACCCTTGCATCTTTCATGTAATCAAGATCAAGATTAAGGTGACGTGACTTGAATACATGATCTTCAACTACCTGCTCTTCCTTCCTTGAAAATTCATCTTCATAAATACTGGCGGCAAGCCATGAGACAAAATAACCTGTATGGGTAGAAGCCCGGCAGGTCAAATCGCAAGGGAAATAAAAGATCTTGCCGTTTTTTACTGCATCCACATCCTTCCAGCCGGGACGGTCAAAGAACTTTTTGGCTGTTTCTCTATCTCCCCCGCATCCATAAATAACCTGCGGGTTAAATTTCATCCATTCCTCTTTGGTGATAATCACGATATTGCCCTTCTTGCCAAGCTCGGGGGGAATACCGCCAGCAAGTCTTATAAGTTCGTTTTGAAAGGAATTGTCCCCCGGAGTCATTACCCGCTCCCTGCCCATGAGACGAATAACCCTTTTTCTTTTTGAATCAGGTATCCTAACTACCTTCTTAGCAATGATCCTGAGTTCACCCTTTATTTCATTGACGACCCTTGCAGCCTCTTTCTCCCTGTTGAAAATCCTGCCTAACAAGAGGATATTCCTGTAACTATCGGAAATGGAATGAGTTTCAAGATCGATCAGACAACATTTTCTGTGACTGAATCTTTCCCTTACCTTCTTATGCAAGCCTGAAATAAAAATAATATCAGGCTGTATCTTTTCTATGGCCATCAGGGATGGTGAGAAAAAACCACCAATAATCTCTCTTGATGCCGCCTCAGGTGGATAAGTGTCGTGGTAAGTGACAGCCCTGACCACGTCTCCCGCCCCGATCCTGAATATGATTTCGGTGATAGACGGCACCAGGGAAACGACTCGTGAAGGCCTCTTTTCAATGGTAACATTATTCCCATTAGAGTCTGCAAACTCTACCGGATAGGAAAACACCGGAGAAGTGCCCAAGAGAAGGACAGAGAAGATTGAAAGCAAGAATATGAATGTTACATTATAAAATCTTCGGCTTTGTTTCATCTTTTGACTCCTTCTTTTAGTAATCTTATATCTACTTCACTTTTCAGCCACTTTCCTTCGACAAGTCTCCACTCGTGAACCTCCTTACCGGAAATGCTCGAAGGCTCTATCATCTTCAGGCGTTCTTTTTCAGACAGAATTTCGCCATACTCATCATATTGTGAGATAAACATAATGTTCGTTTCGTAATTTAGATAGCGCACAAATACCTTAACGGTAATCTCTCTGTCAGCCTGCTGAACATCAATAATTTCAAACAGATCAGAACGGTTATAATATGGACAGGGCACCGCTTTTTGCCTCATTATCTCAGGATCAACTCTCATTATCTTTGCATCCTGTTTTTTCATCAATTCGTATATCTTTGCCAGTCTTTTATCCTTTATTGGTTTATGCGTGGGACCTTTCTGAGAAATATAACAGGCAATCAGGTTTCTTTCCTGCCCTGTACTAAACGAATTTATGAAATTGTAATCTCGATAATATTCAGCAATTTCTTTTGAAATAGGATCTTTTTTGTGAACTGACTGGATGCAATTTGATGATATGGGTTGACACAAAAACAAAACGGTAAGTATTGTAATGAATAACCTTTTCACTATGACACCTCTTTCACAAATAGGCTTATGAGTCAAAAATTAAACTACTCCGGCACATAGACCATTGTCCCATCTTCCAGCCTGTAGGCAGTTCCCAGCCTCTCCCCTCTGCCCTGGGCATTTTCTTTGCTGACCTTGAGCGCCTTGATCTTCGTCCCTTTTTTGGTAATTATCTCCAATTCTTTATTCTTGCTGATTTTCATTATGGTCATCTCCGTCTTCTCACTGAAGAGACCCTGCAGATTGTAGGCGGTAAACAGGATAATAATCAGCCCGACAATAAAGACGAGGCCGATGTCAAAGAGATTTGCCACTCCGGTCATGGGGTCGTCGTCATCCAGACCTGCCGATGTACTGCTCCTTCTCCTTTTGAAATATCGCATCTTCAACCTTCTCCGGTATGTTATCTGTTAGTATCTCTGTTACAAGCTCGATATTTTTGATATCTTCTTCCGCCCACCTTCTCTTTACGGTATAGAAAAAATAGGCGACGATACCAATAGCCAGGCCAACCACAGTGGTTGTAAAGGCTATCACCAAATCCGAAGTGAGCTTTGTCATATCGCCCTGGCCCAGGGCGGCCAGACCTGTTCCCATTGGGATCAGTGTCCCCATCAGACCAAGGCTGGGGCCGATCCTGATAATCATCTTTATCCTGTCCAGAGATTTCCAGATGCTTAAAGTATTTTCCTGAAGGAAGTTTTCTATCTCGACTTCGCCTGGTTGACTCTCGCTGTTCAGTGAGCGCCGGAGACCTCCGATATATGCATTGACCCGGTGTGAGAAAATCTTCGCATTATCCTTTTGTCTTATCATTAAGGGAAGTTCCTCAGGAGGATACTTTGCAAGCCTCAACCGCTCAAGCCACTCAGCAAAAAAAGACCCTGAATATATAACGATGCCGACGATCAGGACTGATAGAAAAAACAGGACGGGATAGAGGAGTGAGCTGGAAATAATATAGATAAATGATTTTAGCAGGGCGCCTATATCCAATCTCTTTTCCTCCTGACCTTTCGCCTCTTAATCAGATAGCCTGTTACAAAAAAGGTAACCATCGTACTTGAAAGTAACAGAATATCTCTTGTATTCATGGTTGTCTTTTCACCACGATAGGCTGCTATCCGGTATATCTTATCAATATCGCTGAACTGAGGCATGATAATGACAGATAGAATAAAATAGACGGCAATCAGTAGCATTGCCGCGCCGAGGGTATGCTCAGGTATGGAATCTGATTTCATGTCAGGTAAGATTAAACAGAGAATGGTAAGGAAATTGATTGTCAGAAAGAACAGGTATGCACCCATCACTACAGGCAAACCGGTATGAGGAAAGCAGGTCATCAAAAAGGCGGTGGTCAGAAAGATGACCGAGGCACATAGAGGACACGGGATGATGAGCAGATAGAATGCCCTGCTCGTTTCTTGCTGTTTGCCCCCATTTTTTAGAAGGTAAATTCCCCAGATGATAAGACCTGCCGCCATGAAAGAGTGGATATACATGCCGGATCTGAAAAACCCCTGAAATGTATTGTAATATTCGATCATATTAATACTTTTCAGGACAAGGTAAGAGATAAGGAAGATAAAAAAATAGGCAAGGGCAGACCCAATGCTTAAGAGGATCCGCCCTTTTAAGCTATGCCTTTGTGTAAAAAGATAATGGAGCCCCACCCCGCTCTTTAAGGCAAAGATGCCTATGGTAAAGGTGAGGCCGAGAAATAGACTCTTAAGTTCCATAGAAATTCCAGGTAACAGATCAACGCCCCCTCACCCTGCCCTCTCCCCGGGGGAGAGGGTTGGGTGAGGGGGCGCAAAACCCGAATTATTGAGCAGGGACAGTCAGCAACTATTACCTCCTCAGAAATCATACCTCAGACCAAGGAAGAAGCTCCTTCCGGGCATGGGGTAACCCTTGGCATATTCATAATCCTTGTCGAAGAGGTTTTGGACCTCGCCTCTTAAGGTAATCCCCCCGTATTCGTTGAAATCGAAGATCCTCTTGCTGACAGTCAGATTGGCCACTGTGAAACCGCCTGTTTCTATTTCAGGCGCCGGCCATCCGCTTTCCCAATCATCAATCTTCTTTTTCCCGGTATACGCAAGGTTCAGATTGGCCGAAAAACCTTCAAGGTCAGAAACTGTGATGCCATAGGACACATGGTATTTGTCTGTATACTTGAGGTCTCTATCCGTCTCGTCATCTTCATATTGGGTAAGGTAGACAAAACTGACATAAGGTTTCACCTCAAAATCCCAGGAGAAGAGCGTCCCTATATCATAAGAGAATTCTCCTTCCAGACCCTGTATCGTTGCTTCTCCGACATTTTTCCATGAGGTGTCGAAACTTGGTGTTGTGTAAGTCTCAATCTTATCCTCAAAATCAGTATAGAAATAGGTAATGGAGGCGTTGCAGGCAGCATAAGAGAAATCTACTCCACCTTCATAGGTTTTACTTTTTTCGGGATCCAGGCCAGGATTACCAACCATGTTCCCCCACCAACCTGGATAGTTCGCAGCCAATTGATCGGCAGCGGGCATCTTAAACGCCTCACCGTAGTTGGCCCTCAGTTTCAGGTAATCGGTGAGAAGGCAGGCCACGCCTACCCGGGGAGAAATATGATCATCACTCTCTTTTCCCCCTTCACTTTTCATGTCCACCTCATAATCGTCATATCTCAGACCGCCTGATATGATAAGCCTCTCATTAAAAAGCCTGGTCTTAGCCAGGATAAAACCGGCGGGATTATCATATTCCGTTTTCTTTGGACTATACATATCATCTTTGGTCTCGTAATTCACCCAATCGAACCCGGCGGTAAGGAGCAGATATTCCTGGTTGTAAGAGACCTGCGCCTGTGCTCCTTTATTGTCTACCGTTACTTTCCTTGGAAGACCATCGTCCCAGAAAGAAGGGTTGCTCGCAACGGGATCAAACCATTTGTTCTCGTCCTTTCCCTCAAAATACCTGACCATCCAGGAAAACAGGCCGCCTGGAGTCCTGCCGTCATAGACAAGGTCAATAGACTCATTGCTTGTATCTTTATAGTTATCTAAATCATTTGCGCTCAGATAATCGGGACAGCCCACATTATCTGCATCAAAATTGGTGTAAATGGCGCCGATGCGATTGCCCGGAAGAAACTCATAGCCAATATTTATGCTTGTGTTTTCCTGATGATCATAGCCGGTGTTGCGGTATCTGTCACCATCAGCGGTGTCATAATCATCCATAGACTGATGTGTAAAACTGCCGGAGAAATCAAGACCTTTAACCTTCCCTGAAAGGCCGACACTTTCCTCTTCGTGGTCCCAACTTCCCAATATCCCCTCCACAAAGGCGGTCGGTTTGTCTTTCCCCTGTTTTGTGATCACATTTACGACTCCGCCCATGGCGGCCGAGCCGTACTGGACAGAGGCAGGCCCTCTTATTATCTCTATCCTTTCAATGTTTTTGGTCATAATCTTGGCCAGATTACCTGTGCCTGCCCGGCGGCCGTTCAGCAAAATCAGGACATGGCCCATCAGGTCATTGCCATGTGTCTCAGTCCTGAAGCCGCGTATACCAACAGAAGTCAAAGCGCCCGGGTATTTCTGGATGTGTCCAATACCCTTCTCGGCCAGTAAATCCCCCAGGTCTCTGGCAGACGAGGCCTTGATTTCTTCCTCATCTATAATCGTCACATTAGTAGTAATCTCCCTTTTTTTCTCCTTTACCCTGCCGGCCGTCACCACCACCTCTTCCATCATTGTAACCGATTCCCTGCCCTTTTCCTCCTCCTCTGCCTGACTGAATCCCGGCAGGATCAGTAAAGTTAAAACAACAAATAAACTCACACACTTTTTCATTTTTAACCTCCTTTCCTCCCTCGAGGAATGTTGCGAAAGTTCAGGTTTCGTCCAGGTTTCCTGGCTTTCGTTCATCCTACTTGCCGCGCCTTCCCATCCGCCTTGGCAAACGGTGGCATGATTGCGGCTTTCGTCCCGATCACAGTTGCGGGGCAGCGGAAGCTTTGCACTTCCTTCCCTTGAAACGAAACCGTAAAAACATCCTTACAAAAAAAATCCCCAGACCGATTCATCGGTCTGGGGATTACCCTTTTTATCCTCAAACGCTTGCTGATCAGCACCCCTGTCCGCGAGGTTGCTAAACAATGTTTCAGGCAGGTCTTCTGGCTCTCGGATCATCCTACTTGCCCCGTTGAATAGAGTTCTCTTTAGAGAAATTCAACAGGGCTAACCGCGCCTTCCCATCCGGACCACCCAGACAGTGGCATTTTGCGGCTTTCGTCCCCGATTACAGCGACGGGCTCACTCCCGACTTTAACGGGATTCCCTTTTACGCCTTAGAGGCGCCTGAAACTGATTTTAAATATTGCGCTTCTACTTGAATATGTCAAGATAAAAAATTGGGGAATGTAAGAAGCCACCTCATTACTTTTGACCACCAATAAACCGAAACGGTAAGGCTTTCCGGTCGGACTACCCCAACATATTTACCCACAAAATAAAGCCCAGGCAAATGCCGATGAGGCTTGCCGTCCTGAAGGTCTGGTTAATCAGCATGAGACGAACTCCTGATGCCGGGCCGAAAATACCCATATAATAGGGCATCTGATGCCTCAACATCCGTATCGGCGCGGCGATAATGTTTCCTATGAGAAGCGCCAGCACAGTTTGAAAAACACTCAGCGTTCCCGCGTCCAGCATGGCACCCGCCGCGGCATACCCTGAGGTAAGTTCGGCCGCCAGGCTGAGGATGACAATGGACATTGCCTCAACGGGGACTGCTATGCCGGTAATCCCACGAGCGACAAATTCTCTGAGCCAGAGAAAGAATCCCATATCGGAAATCAGCACAATTACCAGATAAACGGGCAGTACAATCACAAGTATGTTGATCAATCGTGACTTGAACTTTTTACCTGTTTCCTGCAGCAGTTTCTTCCAGTCCCTATCCTCCGATACCTTTTCATGGTAATGCCCCTGTGATTCGGGAAGAGGGAGGGCGAAATGAGTATAGGCCAGAACCGCTCCCAGCCTCAGCGCCGCCGCTCCGAATGTGAGGAGAAGATATATAACCCCTGCCCTTCCCGCAAGAGGAAGCAGTATGAAAAATGTTGTGGGGAGGTGGGAAAAAAAGGAAGGGAAGGTATTTAAAAGCACGGAAAGGGTCACCTCCCTGCGTCTTACAAGGCCCTCCTGGTGGAAGGATGCGAGCATGGAGAGGGATGCGGCGCCCGAGAAAAAGGCCGTGGTAAACACCGCTCCCATCCGGTCGGAAAGATGCCCCCAGCGCATAAACGGGCGGGCGAGGACAGCCATCTTATCCGTCCATCTTGCCGCCTCTATCATCTGACCGACAAAGAGACCGACAGATATAAAGCCGGTCAGTCTTATCAATGGCCGGATCAGTCTTTCCCAGAGCTTCACAGGATCACTGGAAATTCCGGCAGTTTCAAGGGCGCCTGCCCGGAAGGCCGTCGCCACGCATACAAGCAAGAGGCCTGATAGCGCATAGAGAAAGAGGGATGGCGCTCTTTTCATCGTCAACCTTTTTTTCTTATGAGAAGGAGCGAGAGGTAGGTGGGAGGTGTTTTCAGACCGTCTTTCAGATTCCGGACTATCTCTTCTCCATCCAGTCCACAGCGGGATACGAGCACGGAACCGGCAGTCAGGTCCAGGTCATTTAACGTATCCAGTATATCCCAGTAATTGCGGTACACCTTGAGCATGATCATGTTGTCCGTGTGACTGATTGCCTCTTTCAATCTTTCGCCCCCCATGGCGCCTGGAATCACGGTAAAGGATTCTTCTCCTTCAGCCAGAACCCGGCCGGCGGCCGCAGCCCCGGCCTGGTATGAGGTGATGCCGGGGACTATCTTGACAGGAATATCAGGGTATGTCTCCTTTATGGCGTGCATGATATAACCAAATGTGCTGTAGGTCATGGGATCCCCCAGCGTGATGAAAGCCGCGTCTTTCCCCTTTTCAAGAACATCCGCCACCTTC
>Ga0209121_10005312_pt1 | contig 11700 bp, 18 predicted proteins | sample Cruoilmetagenom3_FD_187292 | JGI IMG/M metagenome (GOLD analysis project Ga0209121, IMG submission 187292) | Oil polluted marine microbial communities from Coal Oil Point, Santa Barbara, California, USA - Sample 3 (SPAdes) (version 2) | ecosystem: Environmental > Aquatic > Marine > Oil seeps ...
CTCTGCTTGGCGTTCAGAACGCAGGTCTGTTTCAAACTCTGCAATAGAAGCTAGCATATTAAACATCAACCTGCCGGTTGAGGTACTCGTATCAATACTCTGATCCAACACCAGTAAATTAATGTTTTCCTTTTGGAACCGTTCGGCAAGTTGTGCCAGGTGAGCAACGGAGCGCGCCAGCCGATCAAGGCGAGTAATGATCAAGGTATCACCTTCACGAAGGTAGCTCACGCAAGATTTGAATTCAGGGCGATCCGCTGTTTTACCGCTGCGTTTCTCTTGATAGATACGGTCGCAGGCTGCACCAGTAAGTTTACTTAACTGAACTTCGAGACTTTGGCCGGTGGAGCTGACTCGTGCATATCCTATTCGTGGCATTACCTATCATATCTCTTAAAAGGTTTTGATTGACAACTTATGATAGTAGTTTTGATAGGGTTAAATCAACCCTATCAAAAGGTATACCTTTACGCGTGAAGGGTGTTGTAGGGGCTGAGATTAGAAGCCCTCGGCTACCCGATTATATTTTAAATTTGACTCCTTCTGCCTTGAATATTTCTTCTAGCTCCCTGTAACCTTCTAATTCCATTAGCAGCCTACCTTTTTCACTTTTAGCAATATTTGCCCAATGTTCATTTTCTAAGGCGCCAACCATTGCGTAAAGAAAGTTTAAACTTGGTTTGGTACTGCATTCTTTTTTAAGCTTTATAAAGGCTCTAATAGCACCAATGGATTCGAGATCCTCCTTTGATTGGATGCCGATCTCATGGAGACACTTTTCAGATTTAGGCCCAAGTCCTTTTAGCTCTCTAAGTTTCAATGTACCCGTATGCTCCTTGAAATATAGCGCCAGCACTGCGGAGGTATGACCCTCTCAACTGCTTTTGTTAGATGCAAACTTTCTCATAAACCAAAAATTCAATACCATTCCTGGTCATTTCATCAAATTGCCTAAACCCAAATGACTCATATAGGCTTTGAGCCTCTTTCATTGGTTTTTGCGTCCACAACACCATTTTTTTCCAACCGTTGTCAGTAGCAAGTCCTAAAGCTTTCTCGACTAGATCACGACCAAGGCCATTACCTCGGTATTTTGACGATACACCCAATAAATGCATTTCACATTCATTCTCTTTTGCCAGTGATGCAGCTTTGGATGTTGACGGAACCACTATAACCAAGCCCGCTAGTTCATCAGACTCCACTTCCTTTGAAACTAATAGCAAGCCTCTACTTTTAACTTTAACAGGGTCAAAAATTGACTTGGCAGTTTCAGTGTCGGTAAAACCGCCTTGGACGTAAACATTCGACAATAATTCAAATATTTCATCGTCTGACACGTCTAGTTTGTCTATTCTATCTATATTGAATTTCATTAAATATTTCCAAAAAACTTCTCTAGTATCTAACGACCAACCTCAGGTGTCGTAAAGAACAGAGCGACAATAGGAACGGCGCTTTTTACGGTTAGCTGGAGTTCTTGGCAATGCGTGTTCATAAGTTACGCGCCTCTGTCCATAGCTGTTCCTTGCCCACCTGCTTATACCAAGCTTTAAATTGGGAACGGTACTGCTCAAATGGCTCCGACAGCTTAGGGCGAGGGTCTTGACTGAGAGCATACGCCATGCCTTCGATGAACCACTTGGGATCCCGCCATACCCTGAACATACCTAATTTCTCATTCTGAAGATGATGAATCATTTCATGACGCACATAATACGGCTTCCAGGCACGAGGGCTTATGACAATACCAAAAGTGCCAATGGTAGCGGCTGAACGTTTTCCTAACCCGAAAGACTGAAAGCAGGCTTTACTAGCACAGAAAATGACACGGGGTTTCTGTTCGATTGCGCTAACCGACGAGCCGACAAAATGCAAAGCCTCTTCGTACAGTGCAGCTGCTTCCTCGTAAAAGGACACACTGTCTGTGCAAATGATGTCGTTGACGCAGGATAATCCCGTTAGCTCGGGCGCAATCACTCGCACGGGCTTGAAGAACGCCCAAGCAGAGATGGGGAGACAAAGTACGCAAATGAGCAATAGATGTTTCAATATACGAACCTCTCAAGACGCACAACGCATTTAGCGGCGATACCTCCTAAACTTGTTAGGCTATTTATCTCTATCTTTATACGCATACCCAAAATCTATAGGTGGAGTAGTTACTGATACATACTCAAAACATTCTTCGCCATCATTATACAAGCCATGTACTTCACCTTTTTCAATTCTTACAACGTCTCCAGCTGTAAACCGTCTAGCTTTATCTCCCTCAAGCAAGAAACTCCCCGAACCAGCAAGTGCACACCATATTTGCTCAGAACCTTCATGCGTGTGTCTAGGCTGCGTTACTCCTGGCTGAACCTTCACTCTAGTAATTGTTACGCTCTCAGCATCCGAATTATGCGGCGAAAGTAACTGATGTGATTCCACTCCCGGATTTGAAAGAGTAGTGACATCAATTCGACTTATGAATTCCATAAATATTTCCTACAGCCGTCATAGTAGAACACCCCGTTGCCGAGGTGCCGCCGTACAGATCCGGACGAGCGGAATTACCGCATCCGGCTCTTCAATAATATCGTTGCCCGTGTAAAGCACAAGCCCTCAATACCAACCCACAGCAATGAGCCGTTTGCTCACGCGCATAGGCTGAATTTTGAAATATCTTAACATCTCTTTCATCCCTGACCAGGTAGAACTACGCCGCTGACTTCTAAAGTCTGGTTAACAAGTACCTTGGCTCCACTGAAATGTATCGCCAGTGAAAAGCGAACCCGATACGAACCAATAGCGCTGACAGGGGCAACCCTGGCAGGGATTAAGTAGAAGCCAGCAGACGGCATAGTAGCCAAATGCCCAACGTAATGGCTGGGACACGGTGCCAACAGTAGGCGCTTAGGCGAAGGCATGAATTTGGAAATCAATGAGGAACCTATGCAGCTCAATCGCTTCGTATCCAACCGTACTTAGAGGCGTTGGCGCAAAATTAGAAGCCATCATTGGAGTAACGTGGGATGTAATCGGCCTGCCTACTCTAAACATTTTCGGGAAACGCCCTGCGCGGGTCCGCATACAGGGTGTTGTGGTGGCTGAGGGCAAGATACCCTCGGCTACCCGATTAGAAGGTTTCCAGCGCTTCACTCGACAGATACCCTTCTCCAATTTTACAAACAGGCCCCTTCATTGTTGCATAAACGTCATTATTCACAGTGATTTCTATAACACCACCGGGCATATGCACCGAAACCTCCGGGTCACATAAACCGAGGGCATGAGCAACAGCGGCAGACGCAGTACTGCTGCTACCAGATGCCAACGTATATCCAGCACCACGCTCCCAAATTTCAATTTGAATATTCTTCCTATCAATTACATTCAAAAATTGAACATTTGTAACGATTACTAAATCGGCCATCTTCTTCGGTGGCTTGACCATATGTTTTTGCTAACGATGGATGTAATTCTTTCACAAGAATAACACAATGAGGATTGCCTACATTCGCACGATAAAACTCGAAAGAAATATCATTTAACACTATCGTTTCTGAGGAAATATCTGGAAAAAATCAGGTTTATGTGAAAACCCCACTTTACCCATATCAACCGACACTAATGCTCCTGAATTATGAATGCTAGAGTAGACATCACCGCCTTTAGTTTCTATTGAAAACTGATCGCCCTGAACCAAACCACAATCCCATAGATATCTTGAAAAGATTCTAAGACCATTACCACTTTTCTCTGCCTCGCTAGCATCTGGATTAATTATTCTCAAAGCAAAATCACAGTTTTTACTTTTCAACGGGCCGTATAGTACTCCGTCAGAGCCTATCCCGTAGTGGCGGTCGCACAACACTTTGATATCAGAAGAGGTAATTTCACCATCTAGATCCTTTGGGTCCAGGACAATGTAATCATTACCCAATGCATGATACTTGGTGAATTTCATGTTTTCCTTCTAACGCCTTGCGTGTCCCAGTGAGCGGTAGCGAACGGCTTGAGCAGATTGGTCGAGTGGACAAGATGGACCTCCTTTCAAGCCACTCACAGAACCGTACTTGAACCTCTCGACTCATACGGCTTCTATCATTCAGTCAAGCTCGAAGCATCCGACAACAGCCGTTTGTTAACTGTAGACTTCGATGTCTGGTAAGTTCTCATAAACAGCCATGCATGTTTGGTTTTGTTGTAGGGCTTTCACAATAACAGGTAATGGTTCTGGCCATATACCTTGAATATCAGTTTCAAGACGCCCCTCTGTGCCAAAGGCTAACTGCTCTACCGGTGGAGTAAATTTTGCCTCTACTCCCTCTTTGTTACCTCTTGGATCAACTCTGTACCAGCCGAAGTCATTCAAGTAAATGGCATTCAAACCATGTAAGCAATATGGAGCACCATCACCAGTTAGAGATAAACGTTGATAACACAAGCCTACTGGAATTCCATTTGCCCTCAATAGCGCAGCCAAAAGATGGCTTTTAGCGTAGCAATAGCCTGTTTTTTGATTTAACACATCGGAAGCTTTGCACGTGATCACATCTATTTGGAAGTCCCATGTGTGCTTGATTGAATCCCGTACATACTCAAAGCATGCTTTAGCAACCTCAATGTCTGTATCCAAATCACCTTTGATGTCACGAGCGACTTTCTGAATTTCAGGGCACTCCCAATTGATGAACTCCGAATTTTCAAGATACTGCTTCATTGCTGACCCTCTTAATAGTTACCGACTGGGCTCTCTTGCCGCAGAAAGCATAGCGAAACAGCACTTTTGGTGTGATGACACAGTCGCGTTAGGCATTTATTTAATCCGCTGCCAAAAACTTAGATCTACTGATTCAGAATCAATGAACTCAAGATATTTGAGCGCGAATTCATTCTCCATCCATTTTCCACATATTGCTTCTGCCTTCTGTTGAGATGTTGCAAAAGCCAAGTCTACGTATGTACCATCTTTTCCCTTTAGAACTCCGTGACCGAGAAATCCCTGCTCTTTTGATAGAAATTCTTGCTCCATCTTTTTTGCTGCCTCAAGCATTTTTGCTTCAGATGCACCTTCTTTAAGCATAAACGTGCAAAATTCCATTCCAACAAAAGAATTTATACTAGCGATGTTATTCAATGAATCTGACATTTTTGGGTTACCCTAATTAGTTATTGATAAGGCGAATTCAACTTCCAAGTGCACCATTTATCTACAGACAATGTTATGTTAGCAGTGTGATAAGTTTTTTAGTGCCTAACTTGTTATTAAACAGAATTAATTCAACGTACTACTCTAACACCCTAAACTGCAACGCCTTTTTCTTCAATAAAAAGCCTGCTCACTACCATTTGGATTTGAGCGGGGTGAATTTCCATACTCCAGTCTAGACCTGCGACTTTAGAAGGTCGTTAAAACATAGTTTTTATATGACGAGGTGCCGCTGCGCTCATTCCCGAGCACCCCATACAAAAACAGGCTGGGTGCCCCCGTCAAAGGGTAAAGTGGGCATAACTGCTACAGCCAAACTGGGGTAGGTACAGGCATGTTCTTTTTTTGTACTTAATGGAGATTATGTGCCCCTCAGCTCTTAAAGCTTTGAAATAAAATCTTCTATGCCTTCCGTGAACAGCTTGCTGTTTTTGAGATTGAAAGAGCCGCCTTCGATTTTTGCGTTACTGATCCTATCGAGCCGGAAGCAGCGTACATCATCCCGAAGATGATCCCACGCCATGATGTACCACACAGGCCAGTTTAAAAACAAATAATGCGGCTCTATCATACGGCTGGTTTTCTCGCCCTTACCATCTTCATATATAATATTCAGGGTTTTCATTTCGAAGAAAGCTTCATAGAGTAAATCAGAGGATGATTTCACTGTGCTCTGAAAATTATCCTGAACACTTTCCGAAGCCAGACTACCAATTAAAATTCTGTTCCTGAGAGGTTGAATTTTGTCTCTTTGTTCCTGTGGAAATGATGCCGATATTTTATTTCTGATCGCTTTCAAATTCCTCAAGAATACGGGCGAGCCTATTTTTTCCATGACAGCCAGAGAGAGCAAAAGATCAATCACCTCACGATAATTAAGCTGGAGCCTGCCAATACCCCAATGTCTATGTAGCCTTATGCCGCCACCGCGCCCTTGCTCGGTTTCTATCGGATAACCTTTCTCCTTCAATACATCCAGATCCCGCATAAGGGTGCGCGAACTAATGCCAAGCTCCTTTGCCAAAGCACAGGCTGTGTAGTGATTTCCCGTCCTTAACAATCCTGTCAGTTCATCCAGCCGCTCCAGTCTTGATAATGTTTTTGTGCGTCCCATAAAAGAAATATGCCATATTCTGTCTTATTTAACAATTATGCTGCGCTACAAGAAACTGAACAGAGAAAAGATAAGGGCGACCACTATGACAAAACAACTATTCTTCGCATTGACGTTTATGATTTTTGCTATCTTCTCGAATACTGCCCATGCACAGGATAACGGCATGATTGTTGAGTGGGCACCCTTTGAAGTCAGGGAAGGGGTGAGTAATGAACAACTCCTACAGGCATCGGAACATCTTCAAAATGAATTTCTGGTCAAACAAAAGGGATATATTAAACGAGAATTATTAAAGGGTGATGGCAAGCAATGGGTTGATCTTGTCTATTGGGCTAGCGAAGAAGATGCGCAAGCCGCCATTCAAAATGCCATGAACAGTGAGGCATGCGGTGCATTTTTTGGATTAATGGAAGGGATTTCCGACCCTGAAGAGGTCATTGATCCCGCAGAGGGCGTTTTTCATTATAAAAGAATAGCAGGCTGGGAGTAATTACAAAAAATGGCTGAACCTTTCAAGAATTTATTCAATGAAAAAATAATCGCCTCTATGGGAAGACATTTGACAAACGCTTGGCCGGAATTTGATAGCTCCGGCTTCGTCACAATGGCAACGAATAATCTTGCTGCTTTGGAGCTTAAAGAGCGTTCGGCGCAAATAACTGATGCTCTGGCCGTTTTTTTGCCTAATGATTTTGAACATGCCGCCGCCATTATGCTGGACAGTCTCGCGCCAGAAGACGGATATGAGATTGATTGGAGCAATAGTGATGAAGGCATTGTCGGCTGGGCAATTATGCCAATGGTTGATTATGTCGGCCTGAATGGTCTTGAGCATTTCGATCTTTCCATGACTTTATTTAAGGAAATGACCAAAAGATCAAGCTCGGAATTTGGCATACGTTTTTTTCTATTGGCAGAGCCGGAGCTTACTTTGTCTGTGCTTAAAACATGGCTGGATGACCCAAACCATCATGTGCGGCGTCTCATTTCGGAAGGGACACGTCCGCGCCTGCCATGGTCGATGAGACTGCCCGCCTTTATTGAAAATCCATCACCTGTATTAGAATTGCTTGATGCTCTCAAAGATGACGAAGAGGAATATGTTCGCCGCTCAGTTGCGAATAATCTAAATGACATTGCCAAAGACCACCCCGATGTTGTCGCAAAAATTGCCGCACAGTGGTTAAACGATGCGGACAAAAACAGGAAAAGGTTGGTCAAGCATGCTTGCCGCACTCTCATCAAACAAGGGCATAAGGCTACGTTAAAGGCTCTGGGATATGATACACCGCATGTGAAACTTGAAAAGCTGGAAATTCTTACGCCGCATGTGGAGTTTGGTAATGCCTTAATTTTTGAAATATCGATGGTTTCGACCTCCGGGCAAGAGCAAAACCTGATTATTGACTACGCCATTCACCACCGCAAAGCCAACGGGAAAACCTCTCCGAAAGTCTTTAAGTGGAAGACAACCACCCTTGCTCCGTCTGCGGTGCTCTGCGCAAAACGCAAGCACGCGATTAAAAAAATAACAACCCGTACATATTATCCTGGCACCCATCGTCTGGAGCTCTTTGCTAACGGTGTATCACTTGGCAGCGAAGACTTTAATCTGATTATGTAACATGGGGCATGACTAGTTGAGCGGGTGTGATCTGTAAATTTTTAAAAATCAATCCTCCCAAGTTCTTACCCCGATTATCATACCTAAATTCCGTTTCTTTCAAGCGAAGATAAAAATTCTGTGGAGCCATACCTCTGAACCTAGCAAGCCCGACTTTTTCTATCCCCCAAAAGCCTTTAATCCCATTGATGTGAGTGCCGTCTTTTTTGGCAAACTCATCGTGTCCATGATCAACACGCTTGTCCCCATAACCCAAATCAACCAACCCGTTAACCAAGACCAGTATTTCAATACTAGGACGACTACTACGCTCCCGGTGGGCCGGGGCCAAGGAAACGTCCTTAGGGTCTCCTTTTTCTAAAGAATTTCTAGCAAAAGTAAATTTCAGGAATTCCACTTACTATGCCAGTAAAACATATTGCTCTTTTGGATCAACTCGCAGGAATAGGGAAAACCTTTCCCATCGCTACTGAGCCTCAATCCAAATTGTTGTTTTTTGAGGCATCGGGATTGGATACCGGAGTTTTGACGCCATTAACATTCCGCACATGATAATTCGAGTAATCACCTTGCTCAATTTTCTTAACGAATTGAGAACGGGTCATATCGTTACCATTATGGTTATCATGGAATTTCTGATTCCTGCCAGAATCACTTTCTTTAGTAACTACTACGCGTTTTCTTGCCATCATTCATCTCCTAAATAGCGGTTCAATATTATTATCATCTTTTATTTCTGGAACAGGAATACCTGTGATTACAGATAACATTTCAGGCCTAATATTCAAATTCCCTGCAATTTTTGAAAAACTTATACCTACTTCATCACCAAGAAGCCCAATTGAGCTTTTTAATAACTCCGGTGCTTCTATTTCAATGCACTCATCGTATCGTTCGACTTTAGATTGGCCTGTTTTACTGAGTCGTACATTAGCTGAACGGTACTGTTGCGAAGATATGATGTTGAGAAAGTGTGCTCGATAGATAATGGCTTTTAGACTCATTCCCCATCTGATTTTAAGTTGATATAGTGGCCGCCAAGAGGCTTCACGGCTTGCAATGAAGTTTCGCGGAAACTCCTTTAAGAATGATGATCGTGGAAAAATAAATGCACTAGCAAAACGATCAGCTTCTGATTCAGTGACCGTGTCACCTGTCTCGATACCGTTATGCAATACGAAATGACCGCATTCATGAGCGAGGTCAAACCTTAGACGACAAGGGCTGGCTTTCGCGCTATTTCTGATAATGATTGGTCGCTTACGGTTAAGTGATAGCGCATCAACCTTCTCAGAGACACCAGAAAACGTTGTGATGACCACCCCTGAGTTCTCTAGGACATTAGTGATATTTTCAATGGGATTATCAAGACCTAACCCCCAATGCTTACGGCAGGACTCAGCCGCTTCTTCGATTTCAAGGTTAGTGTACGTATCAGCATTGTTAGAATAATCAGGCACGTTCGGCTCAGGAAACTCCAGATATTGCGACAGAAATTCGACCAATTCTTCAAATATCGTACTATAGGAACAAACGCGATTGGCAAGACCAACAGGTGTTGTCTTCCTCTTGCGGAAATGGCATTGCTCAAATTTCACATCGTTTACGAGTTCTTGATAAAAGAAATCCTTCCGTACCAACAATGACTCGCACAACGCATACAACATGTCTTCGGGTGGCTGTCTGATATCACCCTCCAACTGGTGAATGAACTGACGTGATGCAGTTACAGCATCACCTAACTCTTTTAAGGTCATACCGTTAAGCAATCTAGCCAAGCGTAATTTTTCACCCAGAAACTTATTCGTCATTACTTTCTTTCTTCACAACAAGCTTTAATTTTGCTTTTGCAGGCGGAACTTTAATGGCCTGCGGTTTCTTTTCGCTGACATCGCTCATTACAGGAACTTGATCCGCCAATGGTATTTCCCACTTACAAACAATTTCATTTAATTCGTTGTAACCAACAAAATATGCATGCTCAACAGGTATGTCATAGGGGGTATCAATCACTAGAAACCAGCGCAGGAAAGCATAGTCGCTTGTATTTTTAAAAATACTCATTTGCTCATACCCTTCCTGTGAGGGGATAAGTTTACGGTCAGGTAGGCTCATAGGGTTGTTCCTTGAAAAACGTATCGGCACAGAATCAATAGCAAAAGTAAATCGCCCTTGCTCAGTCAATATCGACAACCAAGGCCAGTCGCCATCAGCCTCCTTGAAAATTATTCGTGAGCGGCAGCATTCGTATGCCCTCATACCTAAAGATAAGCGTGTATCGCCAAGTTCCGGCTCGTGTCTATCAATCACTTCACCTCGAACCATAACCAGCATACTGGCAAGTTGCTGTAAACGTTCTTGTTGCAGTTGAGGGGCTAATAGCCAAGGTTCTTCGTGCATGCGATACATCTCTACTCATTGAAAGCGAACCCTTAGACTGATGCTTTTTATATTTTTTGTCAAGCAACCTTATAAAATTAAAGCAAAGTTGTGATAGTTGCTATTAAAGAAGCTAAATCTGCCACGCTATACAGTGTTTTACTATTGTGATGCCATGAATAAACACCCCACTCAAACAAACACGGGCTTTGGGCCTTGTTCCTCATTGATTGTTTTAGCCATGTTTAAAGCCTCATTCAATGAGCCAGTCATGAGTTTTTCGGAAGGCCTGTCCCAAGCTCCACCATCCAAACAGTGTACTTCGTATCGCAGACCATCATCACCCCACGCCTTAAACCACCCCTCTTTTTGCTTTTCCTGGTCCACTTCAAACTGCTCTTGGTTACGCATCTCAAAACTAGAATCGTTTTCAAATACCTTCATACGCTCAGAATATTGCTCCCAACTCTCGGTCATTTCTTCCCACCCACAAGTCACAATATATGCCAAACCCCACCAGTGAAGGATTTCGTCTGGGTCCCTATGTTGATTTGGTGTGCAATCAAAACCCGGTCTGAGCGCAGGGTTTATGATGGTCCCATCCGTCAATTTTTGACTTTCTGGGTAGTATTTCTTCACATAGGGTGTAATAGCTTCCATGTTTTTCTCCTGATTAACCTTTTATAAGGTATGCAATATGATAAGCCTGCATAGTTATCGCTTTCATCGCCATTGATGCCCTTGGCATTGGAAGCCTCACCAAGGGCAGCCACGGCCAGGGTATCACCGTCATCCGACAGGGCATCACCTCCTCCACAGCCAATGAGGGCAAACAACAAACTCATCACGAGTAACAGATACTTGAGCAGAGATATAATATATAGACATCCCTATACCTCCTTATCCTTTGACTGGTTCTAGATTACCTTGTGTTATTTACAGCTGGTTGATGAGCGGGTGTTGAAAAATCTATTCGAGACGCTCGTTGTCAATTTATAGCGCCGTAAATAACCCGAAAACCTCAAATGAGGGAAATAGCACCCTTCCCTTAGTTGAGCGCCATTCTCTTATTTTGACTGGGATAACGCTTTGAGATCATCATTTATACTGACAACCCCCGCACAAGCCAATAAATGCCGCCATGCGGCATAGGGGATTAATCTGTGCTCTGGAAGCTCGGTACTCGTTTTCCACTTCCTGATGGTTGTCGATCCTTTTCTATTGAAGCTAACACCAGACAGCTTAGCAACGTCACTCTGAGACCACCCCGCCAGCTCTATGAGCCTGCTAATTTCTGCCGGTGTTGGGCTAATGTAGTCACCACTAGCGTAAGCTCTTGCGCAAGGCCTACTTTTAAAAGCCTCCAAAGTGGCCGGCAAATTG